>ENA-ORSX01000080-ORSX01000080.1-human-gut-metagenome-genome-assembly--contig:-NODE-80-length-128797-cov-5.312851_pt1 | contig 128797 bp, 104 predicted proteins | sample MGYA00241904_ERZ509172 | MGnify/ENA primary metagenome ERZ509172 (study PRJEB26280, sample SAMEA2338795) | human gut metagenome | biome: human gut; feature: human-associated habitat; material: faeces... | reverse complement strand
GAGCACGGGCGTATCCTGCTGCACAAGGCCCAGCTCGCGGCGGAAGTGGCCCGCACGCGCGGCCCCGGCGGTTTTCAGGCGGGCCGGGTCATGGGGTACGGCAGGCTGCTTCTCGAAGGCGGGCACATCCGGCAGGTGATGCCCCTTTCGCGGGTCCTGACTTCGCTCGGCCGGAGCGTGGGCGCGCGGGAAGGCCAGCATTTCTCGGTCTGGTCGGTGAACTATGCGGTCAAGGGCGGTTCCGGGGACGAGTCCCTCCAGCCGCTCTACAAGGGCGAGATCGTCCTGCTGGAAGTCCGTGAATCGGAATCCGTGGCGGAGATCCTGCACCTTGGCGATCCTGCGTGGCCGCTTGAGCCCGACGACGCCCTGACGCTGCTTCAGGAGGAGCAAAGGCTGAGCGTGCAGAACGCGGCCCCCGAAGGGCAGGACGACGGGGTGTTCCATCGTCCCGATCCTCTGACCGGGCTCCTGCGGCATGGCGATTTCCTTGCCCATCTGGCGCGGGCGTGCAGCGAGTGCGAACGGTTTTCGCTGGCTCTGCTGCATGTGGACATGGCGCGCCGCGACGGTGAGTCTTCCGGCGCGATCCAGCCCATGACGCAGCCCGAGCACATTATGGCGCAGGTGGCCGATCTTGCCCGTTCCGTATGCGGCAGGAAGGTGCTCGGCGGACGCTTCGGGCTGAACAGCCTCATCTTTTTCCATCCCGATCTGGAGGCGGAACCGCTCCGCGAGCTGTACGAAAAGCTGTGCGCCGACATCGCCTCGCGCCTCGGCGTGCGTGCCGGCGTGGGGCTGGCCTGCTGGCCGTTCCTTGATCTCCGGCCTTCGGACATGATCGAAGGCGCCCGCAAGGCGCTCGAATACGCGCTCCTGCTCCCCGCGCCGCACATCGGGCAGTTCGGTTCCCTCGCCCTGAACATCAGCGCGGACAAGCGGCACTGCCGGGGCGACGTGTTCGGGGCCATCGAAGAGTATAAGCTTGCCCTGCTGGCCGACGAGGATAATGTACTGGCGTGGAATTCCCTCGGTGTATGCCTTGCCTCGCTTGGGCGCCATGCCGAAGCCCGGCGCTTTTTCGAGGAGGCGATCCAGCGTACCCCGGACGATCCCGCGCTGGCCTACAACCTCGGCGCGGTCTGCCAGAGCCTGCACGACAACGAGGCGGCTGCGGAGCATTTCCGCACCTGCATCCGGCTGTCGCCCTCGCATCTGTATGCCCTGATCCGGCTTGGGCAGCTCGACGAGGCTGAGGAACGGCTTGAAGAAGCCCGCGCCCGGTTCGAGTCGGCGGCGGCCCTCGACACCGGGAGCCCGCTCCCGTACCGGCACCTTGCCCGTCTCGCCCTGCGGCTCGGCAAAGCGGATCAGGCCCGCGAGCATCTGCATCAGGCGTTGCTCCGCAATCCCCGCGATGTGGCCGCCCTCAGCCTCATGGCCGACCTCTACCTTGACGGCGGGGAAGATCCGGAGCTTGCGGAATCGCTGGCCCGCCAGAGCGTGGCTCTGCGTCCCGAATACCGGAATGGCTGGCTTGTGCTTTCCCGCGCCCTCGAAGTGCAGGGCCGTCTGGCGGACGCCCGCGAAGCCTTGCTGAAGGCCGGGGAGCTGTAGACGGGCTGAATATTGGGGAGGGGGCCCTTTTCTTGAGAACGTTCCCCCTCCCCAGTTTGCTGTCGTGGCTCACGTCCACCTCATCCCCACCAAAGGCGGCCGTAATAGTCTCTGGAGAGCGCTGTGTGGCGCAGGCGTTCCGGCTCTGACGTCCGTCTCCCGGTGCTGCGCGGAAAAGAGGCTTGGTGTGCGGCGGCGTGCATCCCCCGTCATTCGGTGTGGTATGGGGATTGCCGGAAGGATAGCCTGCAAAGAAGGGGAAACGCACTGCGTCCGTTGAGTGCAGGGCCGTGCGTCCAGGAGCGGCTATTTCTTTGGGGCACTCATTTCGTCGGAAACGGGGCGTTGGCTGTCTTTGCCGGAGTCTTTTTCCGCTCTGTCTTTCAGTGTGTTAAAGAGCGTGAACAGGGGGTAGGAGATGCTTGCCCCCAGCAGGGCACCCCATACGGCTGCGGGGAATATGCCTATATTCATTCCCCTGAAATAACAAAATATCGGTGCAATAATGGCGCACAAGAGCGTGTCGAACAGCCAAGAAAGCCAGCCCCCGCAAGGCAGGAGCAGGAGGAGTGCGCACAGGATCGCGCCCGGGATCATCCCCAGCGCTGCGAACAGATTCCGATCAAAGGGAATGCCGGGCGTAAAGTGATAGTACACGCTCAGGCACACCCCAAGCACCGAAACGAGGAACACAAGGAAACACCTGCCTGCCGAGGGCGTGCATTTGCTGGAAAAGGCGGGAAAGCTGGAGAGAGCCATAAACGTCCTTCCATGATGTGGAAGCGCTTTTTCTGTGAAGCATGGGGGCAGGCCCGGATTCCGGCAGTGAAGTCCTGCTGTCCGCGTTCCTGCCGGACGGCGCGGAACGTTGGGCGAACACCAAGAAGGACGAAACGGAACGGTTCCGTCCGAGGGAAGAAAAAGGAGGCAGCCCGGTTTCGCCGGGCTGCCTCCCGTGTCAATCAATCTTCGTCGGTGGGGCGGATGGTCAGCACAGGGCAAGTCGCGTTCTTCACGACCTTTTCCGCCACGGAGCCGAACAGGATCAGGTCGATGCCCTTGCGTCCGCGGGTACCCATAACGATGATGTCGGCCTGTTCGCTTTCGGCGAGGGCGAGGATCTCTTCAGCCGCGTAGCCGACGACGACAACACCGCGGGCATCCACGCCGGTGAAGTGTTCGGATACGAAGTCGGTCATCGAGCGTTCGGCGCCGGAAACGATTTCACCGACAAAGTTGTCGATGGTATTTGGCGGCACATGGAAACCCGTGTACTGGGTCAGCGTGGGGGCGGCGTATACTGCCACAATGCTGGCTCCGGACATCTTGGCGAGCATAACGGCGTATTCGGCTACGGATTCGCTCTGATCCGACAGGTCCAGGGCGCACAGGATCTTCTTCAAGGCAGGCATGACTCTTCTCCCTGTAAAAGATTGCACAGTGGAGAGCTTTACTGCGGAACGGCGCAGGAGCGCTCTTTGAGATTAATCAGACTGTAATCGTTTTTTCGTTAACAAACAAGAGGCCGCCTTTTATTCGTTTCCCTCTTGTGCATTGCCGGAAGCCGAGAATCGTGGGAAAAAGCGGACAGTGACGGAACTGTGGCGAAAAGCAAACGTTTTCGCGCTGATGAAAAAAGGTACATTTTTTTCTTGACAGGAAACCGGATTGAGGACTAGTTTTCACGAAACACATTTGAGGACAACATGACCAACTACACCGCCACCGCATTTACCGCTTCCAACGAAAGCAGCCGCTTTTGGGGCTTCTTTTTTTATTTTGGTCGCGCCTGCGGTACGAGGGTGTGTGGGGTGTTGTTGTAAAGCAAAACCAGACATTCAGGGCCGCGGGTGCAAATCCGCGGCCTTTCTTTTTGCCGCGGATCCATGCAGCAGCTTCCCTGTGCAAACACACAAAGGATGGAATACCATGAATCTCGGCAAGCAAGTTCGTCTCCAGCGCATTTTCAATCGTGAAACCGGCCGCGCCATCATTGTTCCTATGGATCACGGCGTCTCTGTCGGTCCTATCGAAGGCATCGAGAATATCCACAAGACGGTTTCAGACATGGCCGACGGCGGCGCTGATGCTGTTCTGATGCACAAAGGGCTGTGCCGCTGCTGCTTCCGCGCTTCCGGCGAAGGCAAAGACGTCGGCCTGATCATCCATCTTTCCGCTTCAACGTCCCTGTCCAGCTACTCCAACAAGAAACGCCTCGTATGCACCGTTGAGGAAGCCATCCGCCGTGGTGCCGACGGCGTTTCCGTGCATGTGAACCTCGGCGACGACAACGAGAGCGATATGCTCGCCGACCTCGGTGAAGTCGCCCGTGTGGCTGAAGAATGGAGTATGCCTCTCCTCGCCATGCTGTACGCCCGCGGCCCCCGCATCACCAATGAATTCGATCCCGCCGTCGTTGCCCACTGCGCCCGCGTGGGTGTGGAGCTCGGCGCCGACATCGTGAAAGTCCCTTACACCGGAGACATCGATTCCTTCGCCGAGGTCATCGCCGGCTGCTGCGTGCCTGTGGTCATCGCCGGCGGCCCCCGCACCGAGACCACCCGCGAATTCCTCGAAATGGTGGACAACTCCCTCAAGGCGGGCGGTTCTGGCCTTTCCGTGGGCCGCAACGTGTTCCAGCATCCCAAGCGCGTGCAGCTCGTCCGTGCCCTGCGCGGCCTGGTCCATCAGGGCCTGTCCCTGGACGAAGCGCTGGCCGTTGTGGAAGGCTAGCGGGATCGGGGAGGGTGTTTTTTGAAGGACGCTCCCCCCGGCCTCAATCCGGGAAACGCCGGTTTGGTAGAGGCGTCTGCGCGGCGGAAGCTGCGCTGGGAAAAGGGAAGGGGAAAGGTTCCGGGGAGTTCCGGGGCCGTCATTTTCCGGTCAGGACATGAAGCCTGATGCGGTTGAAACAACAGGAACGGGACCATGCCTGACATTTATTTCAAGAGCGTGCCTTTCAGCAAGGAAGACGTGACGTTGGCCCTCGAATCCGGCGTCGACGGGATCATCACCGAAGCCGAACATGTGGAGGGCGTCCGCTCCCTGGCCTTGTGCGACGTGCGGGCCGAGGCGGACATGCCGTCCGTGGGGCTCGGCTCCAAGGCCGAGGAAGAATCCATCGCCTCCCGCATCGCCGGGGGAGAGCGGCTCGTACTGGCTCAGGGGTGGGAGATCATCCCGGTGGAAAATCTGCTCGCGCAGCCCGCCGTGGCCGGAAAGCTCGCGGTCGAAGCCGCTTCGCTGGCCGAGGCCCGTCTTGCGGCGGGGGTTCTCGAATGCGGCGTGCCCGTCGTGGTGGTGCTTCCCGAAGCGCTGGCAAGCCTCAAGAACATCGTATCGGAGCTGAAATTGTCGCAAGGCACGCTGACGCTGGACAAGGCGACCATTACCGAAGTGAAGACCGTGGGCCTCGGGCACCGCGTCTGCGTCGATACGCTGACCCTCATGGAGCGGGGGCAGGGGATGCTGGTGGGCAACTCCAGCGCCTTCACCTTCCTTACGCACGCCGAAACGGAGCACAACGAATATGTGGCGGCGCGGCCTTTCCGCATCAACGCGGGCGGCGTGCACGCCTATGCGATGATGCCCGGCGACAGGACCTGCTACGTGGGCGAATTGCGCTCCGGGGACGAAGTCCTTATCGTGGATAAAGACGGGCGCACGTCGCTCGCCACCATAGGGCGCATCAAGACCGAGGTGCGGCCCATGCTGATGATCACGGCCCAGATGGAAACGCCGGAAGGTACGCGCACCGGCTCCGTCTTTTTGCAGAACGCCGAAACCATCCGCCTTGTGCGGCCTGACGGGACGCCCGTCAGCGTGGTCGCGCTCCGGCCCGGCGACGAAGTCATCTGCCGAGCCGATGTGGCCGGGCGTCATTTCGGTATGCGCATTCAGGAAAACATCCGCGAGATATAGTCATGCCCGAATCCAACGATACCCCGGACGGCTGGTCCGAAGCCGCAGCCGCGAAACAGTCCGAAGCGCTTCAGGGGCTGCGCCTCCAGATCGACGCCGTGGACCGCGAACTGCTGGCTCTGCTCAACCGCCGCTCCTCCCTGAGCCTCGAAGTGGGGCGGGTGAAGGCGAATACGTCCGGCCCTGTCTTCCGCCCGCAGCGCGAACGGCAGATTCTGGACAACCTCGCCAGAGAGAACTCAGGCCCCCTGCCCGAGGAGCATCTGCGTTCCATCTGGCATGAAATTTTCGCTTCGTCCCGTACCCTTCAGCGTCCCGTATCCGTGGCCTATCTCGGCCCCGAGGGTACGAACTCGTATTTCGCGGCTGTGGATCTGCTCGGGAATCTTATGGATTACCGGCCCTGCAAGAACTTCCGGGAGGCCTTCGCCGCCGTACACGGCGGCGAGTGCGCGCTCGGCGTGATCCCGCTTGAGAACGTCCTGCAGGGCTCCGTGGGGCAGTGCTTCGATCTCTTCATGGAATACGATGTGTACATCCAGACCGAGTCGGTCGCCCGCATCCAGCACACGCTGCTGTCCGTGGAATCGTCTCCGGAAGCGATCAAAGTGGTGTATTCCCATCCGCAGGCGCTTGCCCAGTGCCAGCGCTGGTTGCGTCAGCACCTGCCCGAAGCCTCTCTTATGGCCTGCGATTCCACCGCCGCCGCCGCGCGCCGGGCGGTTTCCGAGCCGGGGAGCGCTGCCATCGGGCATAAGAGCCTGTCCACGATGCTCGGTTTGCCCATCCTTGCCTATAATCTTGAGGATGAGCCGACGAATCAGACGCGTTTTGTGGTCATCGGCCCCAAGCCCACGGACACTTCCGCAGCCAACAAGACTTCGGTACTGTTCACGCTGCCCGACAAGCCCGGTTCTCTGGCTGGTATTTTGGAGCTGTTGTTCAAGGCGGGGGTGAATCTCCGCAAGCTGGAGTCGCGCCCCCTGCGCTCTCAGAGCTGGAAGTACGCCTTTTTCGCCGATCTCGAGACGAACCTGCTCAAGCCCGAGCTCTCCGGCGTCCTCGCCGAACTCCGCAACACCTGCCACTCGTTCAGGCTGTTGGGCTGCTACACGGCAGGGGAGTAGTGAGAGAAGGAAAATGAAGATTGGGGAAGGGAAGGAAAACTTTTCTGGAGAAAAGCTTTTCCCTCCCTTCCCCAAACCCCATCCCTCCCTTTCCAAAGACTTTTGTGTTTATCGAATCCCTGTTCGGTATTTTTCCGCGATATGGGAGTGTTCGCTCCGTGTGGCGGGCTTCTTCAAAGATTTTCAGACAAAAAAGACGAGGAAATATTTCCTCGTCTTTTCTGTTTTCATCTGTTCTGGACGTAGTTTGGGTTGTCGCCTTTGATGAAGTCGGGGGAATGATTGCAGAAATTGATAAAGCCGTCTATAGCGGCGGCATGTTGAGGGGGCCCTGCGTGTTTTCGGAGGTTTTACCGGAGGTCAGGGGCCTTCTTTTCATCACGGAAAAGACGGCATGGCGATAGTCGGACTGGCGCATGGGGACCGGACAACCGTTGCCGGATCGCGCGCCCCGAAGCCCGCAGGCGTCCGGCGAGTCCTCCCGCTTATCCGTTGCGCGCGGCGTCCCGAAGGGGCATGATGGGATTGCCGCACGCAGGGCTGCCCACTCCGGGGTGCAGGTTCCGCATCCGGCCGCGGCGAATGACGAGGAGGACGCATGAACGCAGATCCGTTGACCTATGCCCCGTTTCTCTTACTCCTTCTGCTGGGTGCGCTTGTTGAAATCCGCTACTGGATCAGAAACCGCGCCCGGATGACGCCGAAGGCGCGGCTCAGGCGCGGCCTGTTCCTTGCCGCCGTGCCGGTGCTCTGCGCAGCGCTCTGGCTGGGCTGGGAGCGGGCGGCTTTTTGGCTGGAGGAGCATTCCGCCCCTCCGTATGCCCAGATCGAAGTCCCGGTATCCGACCTGAAGGACAATCAGGACGGCCTGCGGACGTTCACCGAGCGGCTCTGGGAAACGGTACGGAGCGGGACGCACGCCGAAGCGCAGGCCCGGTTCCACGATGCGCTTTTCTTCCTCGGCCTGTGCGAGCTGTCCTCCGGCTCGGGGGGAAAGGGCACCGTGCACGATCCGCTCAGCACGCGCGACGTCAAGATCGCCGGGGTGACGGCCCTGTTCCGCACCGCGCTGGCGAACGGACATTTCGCGCTGTCCGACATTCTTGACCGCTACGCCGAGGCCAAGCGGGAGCATCCGGAGCTGCTTTCAAAGTAGCGGGAACGTTTCTTTCCCGCCGTCTCTTTCGGAACATTCCTTTCCTGAAAGGTGAGGGAGGCGGCTTTCCCTGAGTTAAGGAGGCGTTTGCCGCCCTATTGGTTATCTCCTCGCCTCACCTCCTAAAAAAAGGGTGCTGCGCCTTCCAGGCGGAACACCCTTTATCTATCTAAAAAGTTTTTAATTCCTGACTTATGCTGCTTTCTTCAGAAAGGTTCCCTCTCCCCCTCCGAATCTTCTCATTCCCCTTCGCCTATCGCCCCATGCCGAGCCGCTTCATCTTGCGTTGGAGGGTACGCAGATTCAGGCCGAGAGCCTCGGCTGCGTCGCCCCTGCGCCAGCGGCAGCGCTCAAGAGCCTGCCGGATGAGCCGCTCCTCAAGCTGAAGCGTGGCGTTTTCAAGGGTAAGCCCCTCGTGATGCAGGGCGGGAAAAAGCAGATCCGTCTTGCCGGCATCCCCGAGGGATTCAAGGGCCACATCCCCGAAAGCCGTGTAACGGTCGAGAAAATTGTGCAGCTCGCGCACGTTGCCGGGCCAGTCGTAATGTTCCATCGCCAAACGCACTTGGAGCGGCAGGGCGCAGCTGATGCCTTTGCGCTCCATGTAGGCCTCGACAAGCAGCGGGATGTCCCCGTGCCGCTCGCGCAGGGGCGGCAATGTGATGGAAAGCACATGTACGCGGTAATAAAAATCCGAGCGCATCTTTTTTTCCAAAACCATTTTTGAAAGGTCTTGGTTCGTGGCCGCGACCAGACGGAAAGACGAGACCTTGGGGGTGTTGCTGCCGACAGGGGTATACATCTTGTTTTCGATGGCCCGGAGCAGTTTTACTTGGAGATGAATGGGCAGTTCGCCGATCTCGTCAAGGAACAGCGTGCCGTTGTGGGCCGCGCCTATATAGCCTTCCTTGTTGGCGTGCGCTCCGGAGAAGGCCCCTTTGGTGTGCCCGAAGAATTCGCTTTCGAGAAGCTGCTCGGGGATGGCCCCGCAGTTGACCGGGACGTAGTTGCCCTTCCGGGCGCTGTACTCGTGGATGGCCTTGGCGACGAGATCCTTGCCCGAACCGGTCTCGCCGTAAATGATGACGTTGGTGTCCGTTTCGGCGGCCTTGAGGATGAGGCCGTATACCCGCCGCATGGCCTCGCTTTTGCCGACGATGTTCCCCAACCCGTAGAGATTGCTGACGGAAGCCTTGAGCTGGCGGTTTTCTTCCTTGAGCTCAAGCTCTTGGAACTTCTGTTCGCTGATGTCCATCATCAGCCCTTCGAGGTAGCGCAGTTCGCCGTCGGCGTCGAAAACCCCCTCGCCCTGATCCCATATCCATTTCAGCCGCCCGGACGGGAGCGAAACCCGGTACATCACCTGATAGGGCTGGTGCGCGACAATACTGTCATAGATGTTCCGGCGCGTCTTCTGGAGATCGTCGGGATGCATCATGCGCTCGATGGTATTGTTGTTGTTCCGTACCATGTCCTCGGCGGGGATGCCGAGCAGATCATAACTGCCTTTGCTGACGAATTCCAACGTATATTCAAGGCGTTCCGATACAATAGGGTCGGTGCGGTCCACGCGGCAGCGGTAGGCGAGCCCCGGCAGGTGATTGAGCAATCTGACGTAACTTTCCTCCACGGCAAGGCCGGGAGCGGACGCGAACAGTTCCATCGGCTTCTCTCTTGAATGATTTGTCGCGTTTAACGACATTTTTGTCGCTTTCGTTGTGCAGTATTTCACGTTTCAGGGCGGACGGCAAGGCCAGACGCGGGAAAAAGCGGCTCATGGCGGTGGTTCGCTCTTTTTTTCCCAAAAAAGATGCCCGGATAGGGAAACAGGATTTTCCGGAAGGACAAAGCCGGGCGGAGGGGAGGGCGGCAAAGGCCCCGGATGGGGTTGGCATCCAAAATGCAAAAGAAAAGGCAGCCAAGGGAAGCCAAACGCGGTCAGCGCCGCCATGTTCCGTAATCCATCCGGGAGGATATGCCCATGTCACACGAACTCAGCGTTTCCATCGCCCGCCGGGGCGCCAAAGTCGATCTGGATATGGAATCCGCCGCTTTCGGCGTCATTTCCATCGACGGGGAGCTGATCCCCGCCGAAGAACGGCCCGGCACGGCCAAGAAGCTGCTCGCCTCCTCCGCGCTCTACTGTTACTGCGCCGCGCTGGACAAGGCGCTCGAAACCCGCAGCGCCAAGTACCGCCGCATCGAAGGCAAGGCCACGGTGCGCACAGGCACGGACGACAAGGGCCGGGGCCGCGTGACCGGGATCGATCTGGACGTGACCGTGTTCATGGATCAGGAATACGAGTTCATTTTCGACCGCGTGGAAAAGATCATGAAGCAGGGCTGTCTGATCACGGGCTCGCTCGAAGCGGCTTTCCCGGTGAAATACAATCTGAATCTCGAATGCGACGAGGACTAGGAGGCGCGCCATGTCCATACGCCTGACCGTCATCGGGGGAGGCCCCGGCGGGTACACGGCCGCCTTTGCCGCCGCCCGCGCCGGGATGTCCGTGACCCTCGTGGAAAGCGGGAACCTCGGCGGGACCTGCCTGAACAACGGCTGCATCCCCACGAAGACGCTGAAAGCCTCCGCCGACGCGCTGGAGCTGGCCTTGCGCCTGTCTCAGTTCGGCATCACCGGGCAGGGGGTTCCGGCTGTGGACCCCGCCGCCGTGCTGGCCCGCAAGGAAAAGGTCTGCGCCACCCTGCGCGGCGGGCTTGAAAAGGCTTGCGCAAGCCTCGGCGTCCGGCTCCTCAAGGGGCGGGGGCGCCTCGTCCATGCCGGGCTGGTGGAAGCCTCCACAGCCGAAGGCCCGGTTTCCGTTGAGGGTGACCGCGTGATCCTCGCTACGGGTTCGGGTGCGCTGGAACTTCCCGGCCTGCCCGTCGATCATGCGCACATTCTGACCAGCGACGACGCGTTGGCGCTCGACCGGGTGCCCGCGTCCATCGCCATCGTGGGCGGGGGCGTTATCGGCTGCGAGCTGGCGTTCATCTATCAGGCCTTCGGGTCCAAGGTCACGGTGGTGGAAGGACAGAACCGCCTGCTGCCCCTGCCTTCCGTGGATCCGGATATGAGCGCGCTGCTCCAGCGGGAAATGAAGAAACGCCGCATCGGTTGCGAACTGGGCCGGACGCTCAAGGACGTGCGCGTGGAGGGCGGCATGGTCCGGGCCACGCTCGGCGCGTCGCCGTTCATCAAGGAGCCCACGTCCGCGCAGATGAAGGAAACGCCCATCGAAGCCGAAACCGTGCTGGTCACGGTGGGGCGCGCGCCCAATACCGCCGGGCTCGGGCTGGCCGAAGCCGGGGTCGCCGTGGACGGGCGGGGCTGGATACGGGCCGACGATCACATGCGCACCTCCCTCCCCGGCGTGTATGCCGTGGGCGACGCGCTCGGGCCGTCCAAAATCATGCTGGCCCATGTCGCCGCCATCGAGGGCCTGTGCGCCGTGCGCGGTTGCCTCGGGCATGACGGGCGGATGGACTATTCCGCCGTGCCGTCCGGTATTTTCACGTCGCCCGAAATCGGCTGCGTGGGGCTTACCGAAGCGCAGGCTTCCGAGGCGGGCCGCGATGTGCGCACGGCCACGTTCCAGATGCGCGAACTTGGCAAGGCGCAGGCCATGAACGAACTCCCCGGCATGTTCAAGATCGTTTCGGACGGGGCCACGGGTAAGGTGCTCGGCGTGCATATCGCCGGGGCCCATGCCACGGATCTCATCGCGGAAGCCGGGCTTGCCCTGCGTCTGGGCGCGTCCGTCCGGGACATCGCCGCAACCATCCATGCCCATCCTACCTTGGCGGAGGGCCTGTACGAAGCCGCGCTTTCCCTCGTCGAGGCCAGCGGATGAAGTACTGGGGAAGGGAAGGAAAACTCTCTGAAGAAAGGGGAGCCCGCTTTCCCCCTTCCCCAAGTTCCACCCTCCCATTCCAACGGCTTTCGCGTTTATTGAACCCCAGTTCGCGGCGTTCCCCAAAACAGGTTCCCTTTGGGCTACTACGCCGTTCAAATTGAATATATCCCAAGAAAAGGAACTTCCCATGAAAAACAACGAAGAACTCAATCTCCCCGAATCCCTCCATTACACCGACGAGCACGTCTGGGTGCGCATGGACGGCGGCGAAGCCGTCATCGGCATCAGCGATTTCGCACAGGATCAGCTCGGCGAAATCGCCTTTGTGGATCTGCCCGCAGTGGGTACGCGGTTCGAGGCCGGGAGCGACTTCGGCACGGTCGAATCCCTCAAGTCGGTCAACCAACTGTATATGCCCATCCCCGGCGAGGTCGTCGCCGTGAATGAGGAACTGGAAAGCACGCCTACGCTGGTGAACGTCTCCCCCTATGGGGAAGGCTGGATGATCCGCATCCGTCCGGACGCATCCGCCCAATCCCTGCTTGATGCCGCCGGATACCGTGCCCTCCTCGGACTGTAAACCATACCTTTCCCCCTTTCACCAGATTGGGGAACGGCGGCTTACCCCGTCCGCCGAGAAACGCCGTTTTTGACAAAACCCACCGTGCCCCGGCCTGAATTTCCGGGAACGCCTTCCCGCCTGAAGCACGATAGGGACTCCCTCCGGGCAGCCTCCCCTCCCCAGTCAGCCCATACACCCCCCAAAAGGACGCCAACAATGACCAACCTCGCCAGTCTGCGTGAACAAAAAGAACTGCGCTACGCCAAGAAAGGGCTGGCGCTGGCCCTGATGTCCGGCATGATCTGGAGCTCCGACGGCCTGATCCTCGGCAAGGGGCTGGCGGAAAAAACGTTCGACAACCCGGCTCTGTGGCTGTTCGCGCCGCTCCTCGCCGCCGGGCTCCATGACTTTTGTGCCGCGTGCCTCTCGCTGGCGATCAACGGCGCGCAGGGCAAGGGCCGGGAAGTGATCCGCACGCTCCGCAGCAAGGCGGGGCGGTCCTGCATCTGGGGGGCGCTGCTCGGCGCTCCGCTCGGCATGGGCGGCTACCTCATGGCTCTGTCCATGGCTGGCCCGGCGTATGTCCTGCCCATCACCTCGCTTTATCCCGCCATCGCCGCGCTGCTGGCCCTCGTCTTCCTCAAGGAGCGCGTCAGCCTCAGGGCGTGGGGGGGCCTCGCGCTGTGCGTGATCGGGGCCATCGCCATCGGCTACACTCCGCCGGAAGGGGCCGGAGGCGGCCTGTTCTATCTTGGGATCGCCTTCGCGTTCCTCGCGGCGTTCGGCTGGGCCGCCGAGGGCGTGTGCGTCACCTCGGGTATGGACTTCATCGAGCCCGCCGTGGCCCTGAACGTCTATCAGATCGTGTCCAGCCTGCTCTACGCCGGGATCATCGTCCCGCTGGCCCTGTGGCATTTGAGCGCGTCCGCGCCGGGCTGCGACATCCCCGGCCTGCTGGCCCGCGCGTTTTCGAGCCCCGGCGTGGGGTGCTTCGCACTGGCGGGCGTTGTGGGCTGCATCTCGTACCGCTGCTGGTACAAGGCCATGAACATGGCGGGCGTGAGCCGGGCGATGGCCCTCAACATCACCTACGCCCTGTGGGGCGTGCTGTTCGGCGCGCTGTTCACGGACGTCGAAATCACCCGCAGCCTCGTGATCGGGGCCGCCGCGATTTTTGCGGGCATGTTCCTCGTCATCGGCAACCCGCGCGACATCATCAACCTCCGCAACGTAAGCTCATGAAACAACCCATCCGATTGACCATCGCGGCGCTGCTGCGCGACGGCAAGCCCCGCACCGCACGGGACGTCTACGAAGCTCTGCGCCCGCAGTACCCCGGCGAACGCCAGCTTTCCCCAGACGCCGTGGACGGCCATTTGCAGGCGCTCAAGGCCGTGGGCATCGTCCTCATCGCCGAGGAAACGCTTGAGGCCGGGACGCTCACGCAGCGCTATGCGCTCAGCGAGTACGGCAAGGGCCGTGTCGAGCGCTTCCTGTAACGCCGAAAAAGGTATCCGCCGCCCGGTGAAACCCTTTTTGCAAAGGAGTTCCCCCATGGACTGCTGTACCCCGATGCCCCCTCCCGGCGCTTCCTGGCTGTCCGGCGCGTGGCCCGGCTGCGCGCCGACTATCTGGCCTCGAAGCCCAATATTTCCGCCTCCCGTGTGCTGGCGGACTGGGAAACATTCCGGGAGCTGGCCCCGCATGTGGATCTGTTCCTTTATGGCATCAAGCACATGGACGACGAGGCCCACAGGCGGCTCACGGGCGCGGGCAACCGGCGGATTCTGGACAACCTGCGCGGGCTGTTCCGCATGGGCAAAAAGGTCCTGATCCGAATGCCGCTGATCCCCGGACTGAACGACGATCCCGCCGGGCTGGAGGCGGCTTTCGCCATGCTGCGGGAGGAAGCGGTGCAAGGGGCCGATATCGCGGGCGTGGAACTGCTGCCCTACCACCGCTATGGGGAGGGCAAGTATCGACAGCTCGGGCGGGCGTACCCCTGCGGCGCCGCCCCCTACCCGGAGGAATGTCTGGAGGAACTCAAGGCCTTTCTCGCGGCCCGGGGCACGGAGGGATTGCCCTTGCGGCTTGTCCGGAACGCGTGAGTCTATGCTGGAACACGCTGAAATTTTTACAAGGGAGGAAAAACGTGGGGAGTCTCCAGAAACGTTTTCCCTCCCTTCCCCAATATTGCCTTAAACCATGATCCCGCCGGGGGTGAATGTGGCCGAAGCGGACACCGCCACGGACGGCAGGGCGTCGATGCGCGCTTTCCAGTGGATGAGCTGGGCAAGGAACGCATTGATGGCGGCTTCGAAGTCCGGATAGTCCGTGAAGGCGTCAAACCGCTTCCAGAGCACGATTTCCCCGGTGCGTTCCCAGACGGAGAGCGCGCCGCCGTCCGTCTCGGCCCCGAGGAACGAGGCAGTGAGCAGGATGCGGAGATTGTCGGGATTGGACAGGCAGCCCCCGTCCCCTGCGATCCCGTGCAGGATGACGGCATTGCCGTCCCGCTCGATGGTCACGTCGTGCTCCCCGTCGAAACGCAGGGTGCAGCGGCCTTCGTCGAGAGTCAGTTCGAGTCCGCAGGCTTTTCCGAGATCTTCAATAAGTGATGCCAGTTCCATAATCTTTCCTTATACGGCTGTGGGAGTGTCGTACCCGCGCCCCTCGGTGGAAGGGCGCGGGGAGGCTGGTTCATTATGCCAACGGATCGAGGTAGTACCTGGTGAGCAGGGGGAACATGTCCGGATGGGCGCGGATCTTGCCTTCCACGAAGGCGAGGAAATCCTCTTCCGCGTCAAGGGCGAGCTGCCCGGCCACGGCTTCGGACGCCGCGCGCTGGACATACACCATGTCCTCGGCTTCCCCGGCCTGAATGAGCTTCATGCGCAGATCGCGGGTTTGCGTCAGGGGGTCGGTCATGCGCGCGAGCAGGTCGGCTTCCTCATGCAGAGCTTGGCGCAGATTCTGGTACTCGGGGACAAGGGCCTTGGGGCCTTCCTGCTCCCCGCCGCGCAGGAACGGGAAATACTTGAAGTCGAATTCCGTCACCCGCCCGATGTCCAGCGAGTCCGCCGCGTTGAGGAGCATGGATTCCAGCGTGGGGCTGGCGTGCCCGACGATGGCGGCGGTGAATTCACGCTCGTAGTCGTCCCCGAACGTGTCCGCCCCGAAACGCTCGTGCATCTTCTCAAGGGCCAGCCGGGCGCTTTCGGCTTCCTGCTCGGGCGTGTCCGCGCCGTTGCGCTCGCGCCCAGCGTCGTGCCCGACTATGCCGCACAGGAGTGCCGTCCTGTCCACGGTATGCCCCATTTCCTCCATGATCCCCGCCATCGTCGACGCGAAAATGAAGGCCCGGCAGATGTGCCCGCGCCCGTGATAGGCCGCGCCGTGATCAAACGCGCCGGGGCGCTCGTGATCGTGATAGATCGGCAGCATGGACAGCAGGAAATCGCGGTGCTGCGCCGGGGTTGCGGCCAGCTTGCCCGCTTGGGCGGGCGGGAAGGCCGGACGGGCGGGGAACGAGGCGTCGAGGGTGTCCGCAAGGCCCGGCAGGGCGGCGCGCAGGCGGTCGCGGTCGGCCTGCGGGATGAGGGAGAGTTCTCCGGCAAAGGCCGCCGGGGGTTCCGCCTTGCCGCCGAGCGCGGCGCGCAGGCCGGACTGGAAGGCGTTGAAGGCCAGCGCGTCACGGAATCCGGCATCTTGCGGGAAACCGCGTTCGGCATCCCCGAGCCGGAGGAGCACGCCGGAAAGCCCCCGCATGGCGGGGCCGTTCAGCCGCTCGGCGACCCGGTCGGATACCTCGGGCGAGGCGTCGCGCATCAGGGAAAAGGCCAGCCCGCCGAACGCCTGCAACAGCCTGCCTTCGCCCGCGGCAGCGCGCTCTTCTTCAGGCATCGCGTCGAACGAGCGGCGGAACGAGGCCGCCGCGCCGCCGAATTGCGTGATCATCGCCGTATCGTCCAGCGGTTCGCCTTCCGCAGGGGCAAGGCCGTTCAGAACCCCGGCCCCCTGAAGCGCGGCGGAGGCCAGCGCCCGGAACGCCTGCCCGCTCATGGGCGGATGCCCCATGACGAAATCCCTGAGCGTCGCCCGCTGCGCGGGGTCAGCCGTCAATTCTTCAATGGCGGCAAGGGAATCGAGGCGTCCTTTGCCCATCACGTCGGATACGGCCTGCCACATGGCGTCTTGCAACACGTCATTTTCCGTGTGCTGCCCTTTCAGGGGAACATGCCGGTATTGTTCTACATAGGCGGCAAAGGCTTCGCGGACGTTTTGCGCGTCCCCGCCCGTTACGAGGGGCACGGTGCCGAGTGTGCGGGAAACCGCCGCTCCGCCGGGGCGTATACTGAGCATCTGGCTGATGAAAGCCTGAAGCCCGGCGTCGTCCTGCTGCACGTCGTGGAGCTTCGCGTCGATGCGGGCTTGATCGAGGTGCGCGGCGTAGAACGCGCGCTCTTCGGACCTGACGGTATTTCTGAGCTCCATCTCCGGAATCTGCTCTTCAATGCGCACAGGGATAACCGCGCCGCCGAGCTGTTCCCGGATGGCGGCAAGTTCGGCCCGCTGCTCCGCCGAAAAACCGGCCATGTCCGCGGCGGCGGGCTGCTTGCCGCCGAGCACGGCGACCACGGCATTGAACCATGCCTTTTGAGCCTGCGGGAGCTGATCGAGCCCGAATTCCTTGTTGATGACGATTTCCGCCACATCGCGGGCGAAAACGATGGGGCCGTGCACTTGTGCTTCGATGTAGTTGCATTCGCTGGCGACGCGGCCCATGCCGTGCTGCTGCCTGTCCAGCGCGGCGCGCGCGAGGCTGACGGCGTCCATGTCGCCCAGCTCGGGCAGCAGGGTTTCGAGGCTGTCGAAAGAGGCCATTGCCTTGCGCGTGGACTGGGTATCCTTGAAAACCTTGATGAACAGCCCGGCGAGGGCGCTGTTTTCGTCGTCCTCGAGCCCGAACAGCTGGAATTCGTTCTTGAACAGGTCCGCCCGGAATTCCCCCTTGGCGGCCATGCCGTCGAATATCGCGTCGAGGCGCCGGCGGAGCTCGCTCCCTTCGGTCATCAGTTCGAGCTTGTGTTTCTCGCTGATGCCGGGGGAACCCGGAAGCAGGTCGAGGACGGCCTGACGTCCCGCTCCGGTATAGCGCAGGCGCAGCGCGACGAAGGTATCGTCCACGGTGTAGGTGGCGCGCCGGGCTACTTCGGGCTTGAGGTGCAGGGCCACGGTGCCGTAGGTGGGGGCCGCCCCGGTGCGCTGGCGCAGGAGGTTGAGCGCGGCGTAGGTGGGGCGCTCGTTGGCTACCGCCGGGCGGTCCTCGCTCAGCTCGGGGAACAGCCCCCGCTCCACGTTGTCGCGTTTCTGGATGTAGCCCGCGCCTTTCACGTCGATGGCGGCCTGACGGCTGGCCTCGTCGGGCGCGGATTCGATGGAGTGGAAAATGTGCTCCCACGCCCCCCCTGCCTTGAGCAGGGGCTTGGGCCCGTTCATGCCGAACAGGAAACCGAGATCCACGTTGATGGTCAGCCCGGCGGAGCGGAGCACGTCCCCAAACTGCCTTGCGTCGATGTTTCCAAGGTTGCGGCGGCTGGCCATATCGGCGACGAGCCCGCCCACCCGTTCCCGGCGCGCGGAGTTGTCGATGGCCACGTCCATGAGCACGTGCATACTCACGGCGCTCATGTCCGCCGGGGCCTCGTGTGGCCGGGCAGCGCCCATGCCTTCGATGCCCGCGCCGTACTGGGCGGAGAGAGGGGGGATCTGTTCGGGCTGCGCGAGGCCCTGAGCGATGATGATGCGGTTGCTCGCCTCTTTGGTGACGAGCGCTTCGAGGCTGAACAGGTTGGCGGCCGCGGCCATGACGTCCTCATTGCGCGGATTGGCGCTTATTTCGGCTTGCAGCGCCCGCTTGAGCAGGCTCATTTCCGGGGAAAGGAACTGCTGGTAGGCGTTGAGGAGTTCCGTATTGGAAAGGCTTTCCACCTCGGGCGCGAAGGCGGCGAGCACGGCGTCGTCCATCGTGCCGCGTATTTCTCCCATCGTGCCCAGCCGGTTGAGGTGGGTCTGCATGGACTTGGACGCGTTGAGGAGGGCCTTCGCGTCCAGCTTGCCGTCCGGAGAGGCCAGCGAACGGAGGACAAGGGCGGCGTTTTCACGCGCACCGGTTTTGGCGTTGATCACTTTGGTGGCGGTTCTGAACCCGGCGAAGGGAATTTTGTTGCCTTTGATGGCGTCAAGGCGGACGGGCGGATTGGTTCCAAGCTGCACGCTGTGGAGGCCGAGCCTGCCGACGGAAGGAGAAATTCCCGTGGCCTGCGGCTGTTGCGCGCCGTTGATTCCATGAAGTTGCGACATGATGAAGCTCCCTCGTTTCTGAAAAGGGTGTACGATGTTTTCCTATGCAGCAAGAAGCGGACCAGAGCTTTGCCGGTCCCGGCGGCCTGTCCGGGAGGACTCGCGTGGGCCCCTATGACTCTGCATTACGCGCTGTGCGGAGGCTGGTTCCCGCTATGGGGGGCAGGGGCGACCACTCCCCCTCGTCCCGAACGGCCGGTTTCCGTGTGCGGGGCAGGACCGTTCAGGGAAAAGGGACGTCGCGGCAGGTTCAGCTGCTCCGGGGGCGGAAAAGGCCCGTTCCGCCGGAAAGCGCCTTTTTCGGCAGAATCCACACCGTGTTGCGGGGCATCGGGGCTGTTTCCGAGCGTTATGTCACTTTAAATTTGAAAAGGTATAGGGCATTTTTCCCTTGACTGAAAGGGGGCATCGGGCAATCCGCAAAAACAGGAAACCGCGGAGGGCCATGTGCAGGCCCGCCGCGGTTCATGGTGAGGGCGGAATAGAGCGGGTGTGTTGCAAGAAGAAGGCGTTTTGCCGTCGCTTCCGCTCGGGATGGGCTCGGCAGTCGGCGTTTTGGGGGAAGCCGGGAACGGTGCGAAGACGCCGCGCATTCCGGTTTGTTTTCCGGAGGCGTTGCCCGTGCCCTGCCATTGCGGGCCGCCTTTCCCGTGAGGGCTTTTGCAAAAAACAGACAGGATCGCCCCGGCAAGAGGTGATCCTGTCTGTCTTTTGGGAAAGGGGCGGCACGCTTGCCGTCCCCCCTGAAGGCGGGTTGCCCGCCGTTTACTTCACGAGGCCGAACACCTTGTCCTGTTCGCGGCGCAGGCGGAGCAGCGTGGATTCTTCGGGCATGTCGAGATCGCCGAGGGTGATCAGCTTCCCGGCGGGGACGTCCCTGCACAGCGTCCGGTGGCTGAGCAGGTAGAAGGGCAGGGCCGCATCCGGGCCGATGGCGGCGGCGGGGTTGAGGACGCCTTCCACGCCGTCGATGGTGTGGTGGTGGCCGCCCATGTCAAGGACGGTTCCCTTGGGCAGGTCGCGCACGGCGCGCCCGCACAGGTCGCACAGCGGGCGCAGGTTGTCGCCGCCGGTGGCGTGCTTCATGAGGGCCGCCGCGAGGACGCTGGTGCCGGTTTCCACGCCGAGCAGGTGGGCGGGATGGTACAGCGCGGCGTAGCGGTCGTTGCGGCTGCACGGGTGCCCCTTGGCCTTGAGCACCTGCCACGATTTCTTGTCCTTGCATTCCACGACGATGAAGACGCCGCCCGCCATGCTGGCCTCGTCGGGGCGGCGGAAGCAGTTGAAGATGTCGAGGCGCCCCGGCGCGTCGAACAGGCCGCCGTCGGCCTTGGGGCAGAAGAGATCGGGCATTTCGTCGATGCGGGCCACCGGCGCGTGGAAGAGCGGGCGATCCGGCATCATGCCCGTGGCGTTGGCGACCACCGCCATTTCGCAGAGGTCGGGCACGGAACGGTGCGAGAGCGAGGTGAGCATGGCGCGGCGCTTGCCGACGACCTCTTCCGCCGGGCGGTCGCCGAACTGCCACAGCGAACCCATGCCGGGGGTGGCGATTTCCTGCTTCTGGCCGGGGCACAGCACCATGTCGCGCGCGGGATCATAGATGAAGTCGTATTCGCTGGACTTGCCCGCGCCCACGATGTTCATGCCGAGGACGCGGCCCCAGCTGATGAGCCCGATGAGCAGGCTGGGCTGGTCGCCGTCGCCGGTGGTGTAGACGAGGCCGCGTTCCGCCGCCTTGCGCGCCAGGATGGAGCCGACGACGGAGTCGGTTTCCTTGGAAACCATGACGACGTGCATGCCGCGCTCAATGGCGAGTTCGGCGGCGGCGGCGCTGGCTTCGGGCGCGCCGGAGCTTTCCACCAGCACGTCGAGGGGGAGATCCGCGATGTAGTCAAACCGATCCACGACGACGTTGAAGCCGTCGGCATAGGCCTTTTTCGCATCTTCGGCGGATTCGCACACGCGGACTTTGGAGGCGGGGATGCCCGCGTTTTCATAGGCGTCCACCGCGCGCTGAACGGTGCGCGTGCACACGGCGGGGACTTCGAGCAGGGGCATCCCCTGCGCTTGGAAGAGGAAGGACGCCCCGAATTCGCCCGCACCCGTGAGGCAGGCCTTGACCGGGCGGTGGATGGACGGATTGAACAGCGATTCGTAGAACATGATTGACTCCCTGTGGTTGCGGATGAAAAGCAGGCCCCGGCGGGAGCGCGGCGCGCTCCGGGCGGAGGGGGGACTTTCGCGGCCAATGATGGCCAGTCGCGGTCAGTCGGCGTTTGCGAGAAGGCCGAGCGCCTGCATGAAAAAGTCTTCGCCGCCGAAATTGCCCGACTTGAGGGCAAGGGCAAGGTGCGGGGCGTCGGGTTGGGCCGGGTTGAGCAGCGTTTCCGTCCACGGCACGCCGGGCGCGATGGTTTCGCCGATGCGCAGCGCCCGCACGCCAAGGCGGGACACGACCGCGCCGGAGGTTTCGCCCCCCGCCACGAGGATGCGCCTGACGCCGGTTTCCACCAGCGCGGCGGCGATGTCGGCAAGCGCCCGCTCGATCATGGCTCCGGCGGCTTCCCTGCCGAAACGGGCCTGCGTCGCGGCGACCCTGTCCGGGGAGGCCGTGGAGTAGACGATGCACGGCCCGTCCGGGCAGTGCCTGCGGGCGAAGGCGACGGCCTCGGCGACGTACCCGCCGTGATCCTCGGCAAGGGCCAGCGGATCAAGGGCAAAGCCGGGGCGCTGCCGCGTGAACCGCGCCACCTGCGCCTGCGTCGCCTGCGAACAGCTCCCGGCGAGCACGAGCGCGAGGCCCGGCGCGTTGACGGGGGCCGGGGGCACGGGGCCGTCCGCGCCGATGCCGAAGTTGACGCCGAGCCCGCGGGCCACGCCGCTGCCGCCCGTGACCAGCGCGTGCCCGGCGCAGGCCGCGCCGATGGCCCGCAGATCCGCGTCGGAAAGCGCGTCGCAGACGAGCCACGGCGTGCCTTGCGCCGCAAGTTCATCCATCCGGGCTTTGACGGCTTCGGCGCCTTCCCGGACGGTTTCCAGCGGGATCAGCCCGCTTTTGCGTGAAGACTGGGCGTCCATGAGCCGGATGAGGTTCGCGTCGGTCATGGGCGTCAGCGGGTGGTTGCGCATGGAGGTTTCGTGCAGCAGCCTGTCGCCCACGAAAAGGTAGCCCTGATAGACCGTCCGCCTGTTTTCGGGGAAGGAGGGGCACACGACCGCGCGGTCGCCGCCGAGGGCCCGGAGCAGGGCCTCCGCCACCGGGCCGATGTTGCCCTTGGGGGTGGAGTCGAAGGTGGAGCAGTATTTCCAGAAGAACTGGCGGCAGCCCGCGGCGCGCAGGGCTTCGAGCGCGGCGAGGGCCTGGCTGACGGCCTCTTCCACGGGGACGGTGCGGATCTTCAGGGCCACGACCAGCGCATCGGCCTGTGCGGCGGCTTCCGAGGCCAGCGCGGTATCCGGCACACCCAGAAGCTGGATGGTGCGCATCCCGTTGCGGCTCAGGGTTTCGGCAAGGTCGGTGCCGCCGGTGAAATCGTCGGCGATGCAGCCAAGAACGGCAGTCATGGGATCAGGCTCCTTTGGGGGGAAGAAGTTCGGCGGTCTGCTCCGGAGTCAGGCAGCGCACGGGCAGGCCCCGCAGCGTCAGGTAAAGGCGGCAGGTGGCTTCCAGCTCCTCAGCCGCGTCCAGCGCCCTGGTCAGGCTTGCGCCGCCGGTGATGGAGCCGTGGTTGGCCATCAGCAGGGCCGTGCGTCCGGGGGCGAGGCGGGCGACGCCCGCGCACAGTTCCGCTGATCCGGGTTTCGCATACGGCGCGACCGCAAGATGCCCCAGCTTCATGAGCTGGTAGGGCGTCAGCGGCGGCAGGGGGTCGCCGGGGTCGAGATCCGACAGGCAGGAGACGGCCACGGCCCACGGCGAATGCAGGTGCACCACCGCGAGGTGATCGGGGTTGGCCTTGTACCACGCGAGGTGGAACGGCGCTTCCTTGGTGGCCTTGGGGCCGCTGACGAGGGCGCCCGTTTCGTCCAGCAGGGAAAGGCTTTCGGGCGTCAGCTCGCCGAAGGGGATGCCCGTGGGCGTGGCGAGGATGCCCCCCTCGACCCGCAGGCTCATGTTTCCGGCGGAACCGCCGGTCAGGCCGCGCCGGAAGACGGAGCGGCAGGCTCCGGCAAGCAGGTTCCGGCCTGTTTCGCAGTCAGGGCAGGTACTCATTGTCTTTTCCTTGGTCTTCCTTGCCCGGCGCGCCCGCGGGTGCGCCGGGGGCCTTCCGGCAAGGCCGCGCGATCCCCTTCCGGGAAGGCGGGATCGGCGGCCCGGTTATGGCTCGGTTACGTCCGGTTACGGCCTGAATACGATCTTGATGGCGGCATCGTCCTTGTCCGCGAGGTCGAACCCGGCCTTGATGTCGTCCAGCCTGAATTCGTCGGTGATGAGCGGCCTGACCTCGACGAGCCCCTGGGCCACCGGGCGCAGGGCTTCCGGGCACCAGACATAACGCTGCTGCCACGTATGGTGGACAAGGCAGGTGTTGATGAATTCCAGCCCGTCGTCGTGCCAGCGGCTGATGTTCAGCGTCACCGGGGTGGTGACCCAGCTGTAGAACACGAACTTGCCGTTGTGCTTGATGATCTCACTGGCGGCGTTGAAGGATTCGGCTGTCCCGGCGGCTTCGACCACCACGTCCGCGCCGAGCCCGTTGGTCAGGTCCTTGACGGCTTCGATGACGTCGTCCTGTCCGGGGTTGAGGGTGATGTCCGCGCCGAGCCTGCGGGCGAGGGCCAGCTTGCCCTCAAGCACGTCCACCACAATGACGCGGTACGCGCCCTTGCGCTTGGCGCACTGGGCGATGATCTGCCCGGCGAAGCCGCCGCCCATGACCACCACGGTGTCCCCGAGCTGCACGCCGCTGTTCAGGCCGGAGTACATGGCGCAGGAGATGGGCTCGCCCAGCGAGGCGATGTCCATGTCGAGATCATAGGGCACGGGCTGGAGCTGGAAGGATTTGGCGGCGAAGTATTCGGCGAAGTTGTTGTTCCAGCCGAAGGCCATGACCTTGTCCCCGACCTTGTAGTCGGCTACGCGGCTGCCCACGGCGACGACCGTGCCGCCGCTCTCGTGCCCCAGCAGGAAGGGGAACTTGGGGTCCTGCCGGAATTCGGCGGTTTTCGGGGGCAGGTAGCCGCGGTAGAAGTTCTTGTCGGAACCGCAGATGCCCATGAGGTGGTTCTTGACGATGACGTCGTCCTCGCCGCAGACGAGTTCGCGTTCGATAAGCTCGATGTCGCGGGGCCCGTTGAGGCGGGCGGCCTTGGTGACGAAAGTTTCCATGTCCATTCCTTTATGACGGAAAGAGGCGGGGACGGTTTTGATGCGTTCCCGCCTTTCCCATGCCATGCGGCCTTGCATGGCGCATTGGGGGCTCCGGCCGCCGGGGGGAGGCCGCCGGGCCCGCCCGTTGGTTTAGATGATCCCGGCGAAGTGCAGGATGACCGTGATGGCCGCGCCGGTGAACCCGGCCACCGTGGAGCCGCCGCCGACCGCCCGGATGCCCTGCCGGATGTCCATGTTGGACATGGTGACGGTCACCCAGAAGCCGGACGAGTTGGCGTGCTTGAACATGAGCGCGCCCGTGCCGCAGGCGAGGAAGGCGGCGAGCGGCGAAATGCCGAGCGCACCGAGCATGGGCTCGACGAGGGCCGCTGCGGTCATGACGCCGAGGGCGTTGGAGCCGGTGATGACGTGGATGAGCGCGGCGATGAGGATCGGGATGATGATGCCGGGGATGCTGAACTGCACCACGGTTTCGGCCACGGCGTTGGCGACGCCCGCGTTCTTGATGAACGCGGCGAGCGCGCCGCCCATGGCGGTGACCATGATGGGCATGGCCGAGGAGCGCAGGGCGGATTCCACCCAGTCGTTCATGACCTTCTTGGAGCGCCATTCGGCGCCGGTGAGCACCAGCGAGAACAGGCAGCCCGCGAGGAGCGCGGCGAGCGGCGAGCCGACGAACTTGAAGACCTTCGCAACGGTCGTGTCCGGGAACATGGCGTTGATGCCCGTGTTCAGGAAGATGAGCACCAGCGGCAGGATGATGGGGGCAAGCGAGGTTCCCACCGAGGGGAGCTTCTTGTCCTTCGAGGCTTCGGCGGACTTGATATACTCCTCCTGCGGGGCCACGGGCTCCTTCAGGGTGAGGCAGTACAGCCCGGCGGCGAAGACGGAGGGGATTGAAATGAGGACGCCCCACATGATGGCGTCGCTGAGCGGCAGGTGGAGCAGTGCGGCGGCGGCCACGGGGCCGGGGGTCGGCGGCACCAGCGAGGCGGTGACGAGCGCGCCCATATACAATGCCGTGCCGTAGGACATCATGGACTTGTTGGTCTGGAGGGCCAGATTGGACACGATGGGGATGAGCAGGATGACCACGGTGTCGGCCCAGATCGGGATGCCGAGGATGGCGGAGGCCAGCAGGATGGCCCAGAGCACGCGCTTTTCACCGAAGAGCTTGACGGTCGCCTTGGTGATGCTGACGGCGGCTCCCGTCTCTTCAAGGACTTTACCGAGGATGCATCCGAGCACGATGACGATGGCGATGCTCTTCAGCGTGTCCGCCATGCCCTTGTTGATGATGCCTTCAATCTTGTCCCACGGGGTTCCGATGGATATGGCCAGAATGATGGTTGCGACCAGAATACTGGTGACGGGGTGGATCTTCCATTTTGAGATGAAGAGTATCATCAGCAAAATACAGACGGCAAAGGCTACCAATACATAGGCACTCGACATTTCTATCTCCTCCGCAATAATAGAAACAGACATTCTCTCCGGGCGTTATTTAGCAAGTTCGGTGCCAGAGCGGTGACGGCAGTGTGCCGGGCGCGCGCCTTCCGGAGCCGCCGGATGGATTTGGCAAACATCGTCGGCCTTCTGAGAGGCGTTTGATTGTTCAAACAGAGCGGGGGGATGGGAACGCGGCGCACCCGTGAAACGGCGGGGAGGAGGGCGGCGGGCTGTTGCAACGGAATACGGTTGCAACGGATCGTTGCAACATATATGCAACAATCCGTTGCAGCGGCGGCCTTGCGCCCAAAAGGGCAACCTGTTGGATATACAGGTTATTTCTGTATATATTTCTGGAGTTTGCGCCACAGTGTGGTTCGGTCCATGCCCAGTTCGCGGGCGGCACGGGTCCGGTTGCCGCCGCAGGCGCGCAGGGCCGCGAGCAGCCTGTCCTTTTCGTCGTCCGGCCCAGAGGCTTGCGGGGCCTCGGGAGGGAAGGGCGCTGGCGTTGCCGCAAGAAGGGGCGGCACTTCCTCGATGTCCTCGGGATGCAGGGCCCTGTTGAGATCCGCCGAGGTCAGGACATCCCGGTTGCGGCGCAGGACGGCCGCCCGCTCGACGACGTTGCGCAGTTCCCGCGCGTTGCCCGCGAAAGGGTATTCCCGGAGCAGGTGGAGCGAGTCCGGGGCGACCTCCGGCAGGGCCTCGCGGTTCTTCCAGCAGAATTTCTTGAGGAAAAAGTGGAACAGCTCGATGACGTCCTCCCCCCGTCGGCGCAGGGGCGGGATCGTGATTTTCAACACGTCGAGGCGGTAGAGCAGATCCTGCCGGAAGCGTCTGGCGGCGACGAGCTTGTGGAGGTTGACGTTGGTCGCCGAGATGATGCGCACGTCCACGGCGGTCACCCGGTCGTCGCCGATGCGCCGGACCTCGTGCTCCTGGAGCACGCGCAGGAGCTTGCTCTGCATGTTCAGCGGGATTTCGGATATTTCGTCGAGGAACAGCGTCCCGTTGTGGGCCAGTTCGAAAAGCCCCATCTTGCCGCCCCGCGTCGTCCCCGTGAACGCGCCCTCCACGTAGCCGAACAGCTCGCTTTCAAGCAGGTTTTCAGGCAGGGCCGCGCAGTTGATGGCCACGAACGGCCCGTTGCGGCGCTGGCTGGCGTTGTGGATGCCCTGCGCGAACAGTTCCTTGCCCGTCCCCGTCTCGCCCACGATCAGGATGTTGGACGAGGCGGCGGCGTAGCGGCAGGCGTCCTCGATGGTTTCGTCGATCAGCCGGCTGCAATGGACGATGTCCGAAAGGTGGTGCTTGGCCGTCAGTCCCTTATTGCTCAATTTTTTGCGGATGTGCCCTTCGAGCTGCTGGACCTTGTCCACGTTCTGGAAGCTGATGACGACGCCCGCCGCGACCCCGTTGACGGCTACCGGCGTGCAGTCGAAGGTGATGGAAACGCCGCGCACCTTGCGGACTTCGCCCTGAATTTCCGCGCAGTCGCGCATCGCCCGGCTGAAGCTGTCCACCATGCAGGGGAAGGCCGTTTCGAGGGGCACGTCCTTGAGCGGGGCGTCGCGCATGAGGCAGGCGGCGGGATTGTCCAGCCGGATGATCCCGGAGGCGTCCACGTAGAGCAAGCCGTCCTTCACCGACTCCGTAATGATTTTATAGGTTTCCGTACGGATGCGCTCCTGTTGGACGAGGGTGACCGTCCGGATGGCCTCCTCCAGCGACTGCGCGTAGGTTTCCCGGCCCGTGCGCAGCAGGATGGCGGGCAGCCCCAGAAGGCCCGCGTCCTGCTGCACGGAATAGCCGCCGACGATGACGTCGCAGCCGTCCTGCTTGGCCAGTTCCAGCGCGTGCCGGATCTCCGCCGCGCATTCGGGGATGTAGACGCGGATGTCGCAGCCGAACATGCCGGAAAACTGTTCGATCCCGTTGAAGGCGTTGTAAAAGCCGACGAAGCCGATGCGCCGCGTCTGAAACCGCCGCTGGCATTCCTGAATGGAGCGGATGACGTCGTAGCCGGAAATGGCGATGTCGATGACGGGAACGCCCAGTTCCTGCGCCTTCAGCCGCCGGGCGGAATAGCCCCGGGCGATGATGGCGTCGCAGTCGCGCAGTTCCGAGAGGTCGAGCCTGTCCACGGTCGCGGTGATGATGCGGTTGTCGATGCGCCCGCGCTGAGGATGGGCCGCAATGACATCCTGAACGATCCTTTCCATTTCCGGATAGGGGGAAATGCTGACGATACGGATTTGAGGCAACGGCGTACGCTCCTGCGCGTTCGTTTGAGGGTCACGGGAATTATGCATGTCGTCTTTCAGTAACAAGGGTGGACGGGACGGTGCTTGCCGGAGGGCTTCTTCGAGGAAAGGCCATCCGGAAACGGAAGCCGCGCGGGAAACCGCCGGTACGCGGCGCAGCCTCCTCACGCGGGAAGGTCCGCCGGCGCTGCCCGCGTGAGGAGGCCCTAATCCCGCAGCAGTTCGTCGGGCTCGGCACAGGCGTCGTGCAGGGCCTGAAAGCCTCGCCGTGCCTCGGCCTGCGAGGAGGCACGGACGGCGTCGAGTTCGTCGGCATGATCGCACAGGAGTCTGGACAGGTCGCCGTCAAGATGGCCCTGCTTCACCATGCCCTCCACGATGCGCAGGGCCTCGGGCGGCGTCATGCCCTTGCGGTAGGGCCTGTCCTCGGTCAGTGCCGTGAACACGTCCGCAATCGCCATGATCCGTGAGGGGAGAGGGATTTCCTCTCCCTTCAGGCCCAGCGGGTAGCCCTTGCCGTCCAGCCGCTCGTGGTGCCCGCCGCCCCAGACGCTCACGCGCTCGAAGCCGGGCACGGCGTCCAGCCACAGGCGGCTGAGGTCGGCGTGGCGCTTCACCTTGGGGAATTCCTCGTCGGTGAGCTGCCCGGGTTTTTCGAGCAGCGCCAGCGGGATGCCGAGCTTGCCGATGTCGTGGAGCATACCCGCGACGAACAGCGTGTCGAGGTCATCCTGCCCCATGCCCGTCAGACGCCCGAGTGCCACAGCCATGTGGGCCACGCCCGTGGAATGGGTGGCGGTAAAGGGGCTGCACGAGTCGATGATGTGCCCGAACAGGGTGCTGAACCGGATGGTTTCCTGCGGCGTGAGGATCTGATCGCCGTAGCGCCGCCGGACGAAGGAGGGGAGGCGCATGTGCGCCCCGGCGAGGTCATTGAGCGTTTCCTCGTCGTGCAGGATGTCTTGCATGGCCTTGATGTGGTCGGGCGAGTAGATGCCGGGGCGGCGTTCGCGCATCTTGTGTTCCGCGCCCTCCACGGCTTCCCGGAAATCGTTCTTGGCGCGCAGATCCACATCCACGCGATCCGCGATATTGATGAGGCTGCCTTCGCGGGCGGCGAGCCCCCTGTCACAAGCCTTTTCCCAGTACATGTGGTGGAAGCGCACCCGCTCCGCCTCTTCGGCCAGCGTGGGGCAGTTTTGCAGGAACAGGCAGCCCGCTTGCGGATGGAGATAGCGCTCGCGCTCGAAGACGAGATCTTCCGCACTGGTTTTCAGGGGGATGACCCCCACGTCGTGCATGATCCCGGCGAGGAAGAGCCGTTCCCGCTCCTCGGAGGGAAGGCCGAGCCGTTCGGCCAGCCTGTCGAGAAGGAACCCCACTCGCCTGTGGTGGCCGGTCAGGGCCGGATGAACCTGGTCCAGCGCGTTGGCGAAGGCCAAAATCAGATCGTAAAGCTTGATGCGCAGTTGCATGGCATACCCGAAGAGGAGCAAAGATGGCCGCCGGCGCGGGTCATCGGCGGAAGATTGCCGGAGAATATGGGGTCTGCCGCAAATGTCAACGGGGGATATGCGTAACGTGTCCATCGGTATGGGCGAATCCGTGGAAGAGATCTTCCCTTCGGCCTCAGTGCCCGGCGGCAGGAACGTGGCCGGGGGCGTGGACGCCGAAGCCCCCTAGCCGTGGCTGGGCGCATCATAAGCGGGGCGTTACGGAATCTATCCTTCCCGCAGTAAAGCACATGGCAGCGCCCGCAACCCGGAGTTGTCCCAAGGCGTGTCGTTGCCCCATCCCGCAAGAAAAAGGGGGATTGACGCCGCCAACTGTTGTGGCTGGCGACAAAAACAGGTATATCATCACGGATAGTTTCAATCGAAAGAGAGGTGAAGTCCTTGTCCGAAGGGGTTTCGGCGGGGATAGCGCCAGTGTGAAGCGGCACAACGGCCTTGAAGTCGGAACCGCTACGGGAGAGGCCCGTGGAAGGGGCCATGCGCCGCAGCTTGTTCCGGGATGAAGGCCGCTCTTTTTTGTTGAATCGTTTTTTGGACAGGAGCTCTGTATCATGCAACCAGTCTTGCGCCCCGCGCGGATGTGCGATGCGAAGAAGATCCACGGTTTGCTCATGGAATGTTCGGCGGAGGGCCTGCTGTTGCCGCGTTCGCTGTCGAACCTGTACGGCCAGATCAGGGATTTCCGCATTCTGGAAACCGGCGGCGGGGAATTCATCGGCTGCGCGGCGCTGGCGGTGATCTGGGAAAACCTGGCGGAAGTCCGCTCCCTCGCCATTGCCAAGCCGTGGCGGGGGAACGGGTTCGGCAACATCCTTGTGGATGAGTGCTGTAAGGATGCCCGCAGGATAGGCATCGACCGGGTATTTGCGCTGACGTATCAGGTACGCTTTTTCGAGCGGAACGGCTTTGGCGTGGTGAGCAAGGATCTGTTGCCCCAGCGCGTCTGGATCGTCTGTGCGAACTGCCCCCGTTTCCCCGACTGCGATGAAGTGGCGGTGAGGCGCCATCTGGATGCGGGCGGCGCCTGAAGGCACGCCGACTCTGAGGGCGTAGGTTTCCTCCGCCATATTTTGTGAGCCGTTATCTGCCGGAGGAAGGCAGCGCGGCGGGGCCGGCACAGGAAAAGGGCCAAGGTTGGACGGAATTCCGCCCAGCCTTGGCCCTTTTCCTTCAGTGTCGGTGCGCCGCTAGGCGGACAGGCTGCCGCGCAGGAAAACGCCGCGCCGGGCGTCGTCGAGGATTTTTCCGTCCTCATAGGCGACCGCGCCGCGCAGCAGCACGGTACGATGCCTGCCGAGGCAGCCCATGCCCGCGAACAGGCTGTAGTCCACGGCCATGTGCTCGTTCCTGTCGGGGATGATCCAGCCGTCGCCGGGATCGACGATGACCACGTCCGCATCCGATCCGGGGAGGAGGGTTCCCTTTCTGGGGTACAGGCCGAAGCATTTCGCGGGGTTTTCGCACAGGAGCCGCACAAGGTCGGGGATGGCGACGCGGCCCTTGGCAATCCCTTCGTTCCACGTGACGCAGAAAAGCGTATCCACGCCGGGCGCGCCGTGCGGGGCCCGGAAGGTTTCGGCAAAGAGCGGTTCGTTGGCGGCGGTGGCGTGCCCCGCCGCATCGGAGGCGACGACCTGTATTTCGCCATTGCGGATCGCTTCCCAGAGCGCCTCGCGGTCTGCCTCCTTGCGCAGGGGAGGGGACATCTTGGCGAGGTTGCCGCGCAGCGCAAGCTGGCTGTCGTCCAGCGTCAGATAGTGGGGGCAGGTTTCAGCGAAAAGCGTGGGCACCGTGCCCCACTTCCTGAACAGCCTGATGGCTTCAAGCGATTCCCTACAGGTGACATGCGGCAGGTAGATGTTGCAGCCCGCGACAGAGGCCAGCGAAAGCACGCGGAAGATGGCCTCGGCCTCGGAAATGTTGGGGTGCGTCGCGGGGTAATCGCGGGGGTGCTCGCGCCCCTCGGCAACGGCCTTGGCTTCCAGATGTTCAAGGATGGCGTCGTTTTCCGCATGGAAGGCGAGGAGGGCCTTTTCGCGCGCGACCAGTTCCATGAGATGCAGGATCTGGTCGTCCTCCAGTTTCATGCCCCGCTTCCTGTAGGATGTGAACGCCTTGAAGGAAATGACCCCGCGCGCGACCAGCTCGGGGATGGCGTCGTCGGCCTCTTCCATGACGTTGGCGGTCAGGGTGCAGTGCAGCCCGAAGTCGATGCAGGAACCGGTTTCCCCTTCCCTGATGAAGTCGTCGATGGCCTGAACCAGCCCGCCCTGTTTGCCCCATGCGGCGACGGCCCCGATGTAGGGGATGACGGTGGTGACGCCGCCGGACAGGGCCGCCCGCGACAGACGGTCGATGCGGTCGGCATAGACGGGGTGGTTGTGCGCGTCGATGATGCCGGGCAGCACGTAGCGCCCGGAGGCGTCGATGACCCGGTCGGCCCGCACCTCGGAGCCGCGCGGGAGGAGGCTTTCCACCCGTTCCCCGGAAATGAGGATGTCCAGCGGGCGCATGGTTCCGGCATCAACGACGATGCCGTTTGTGATCAGAGTCGTACTCATGGCGTGTCCCCAGTGAAGCACCCCCTGCCTTGTCCGGCGGCCTGATGGCTTCCCCCCTCCCGTTGGCGGGAGCCGCCCCTCATGCCGCCCCCGGAGGGGTTCCGCCGAGGGGCGCGTCGGGGCGGTTCACCTTGCCGCTTCATCCCATCCCCGGAGGGGCCTCCGGCAAGGGCATTGCGGGAACCCCGGATGCCTCGCGGCGGGCGCGTCCTGAACGGGCGCCTTTGCCGGGGGCGCGGGAATCCCAAGGCGGTCGAGGCCCTCGGGTACAGGAGGGCCTTTGCCGGGATGCGGGCGAGATCCGGCGTCAGGCGACGGGCGCGGCGGAATAGCCTGAGGTCATATCCCAGACGGCCTTTTTCAGATGCTTCACGATGTTTTCCACACCGTACTCGCGGATGACGGAACAATGCCCCGAAAGGCTGATGGCCCAGAGCCCGCCGTGCGGGGTGAGGATGGGCACGGCGACGCAGTGGAGCGAGTCGCTGATTTCGGAGATGTCCTCGGCGTATCCCTTTTCCTTGGCGGCGAGCAGGTCTTGCTTGAGGCGCTCCCCGTCCGTCAGGGTATGCAGGGTGTAGGCCGTCCGCGGGACGGTGGCGATGTATTCGTCGATTTCCTCTTCGCTTTTCGTCGAGAGGAGAGCCTTGCCGAGCCCCGTGCAATAGGCGGGGAGCTGCTGGCTCAGATCGATGCGCGTGACGCAGTTGCGGGGGTATTCGCGGCGCAGGACGAGCACCTGCTTGTCCATGAACGTGGCGAAGCTGACCGTGGCCTGATCGAACGTGGCCACCAGTTCCCGCATGTACGATCTCCCGGTTTCCACCATGTCGATCTTGCTGCTCACCATGGCGCCGAGCTGCACCACCTTGAGCGTCACCGAAAAAAGCCCCGTCTGGTCGTCCTTGCGGACATAGCCGAACTCGATGAGGCTGTTGAGGAAGCGGTGCACCGAGCTCTTTTGCAGAGACAGGGCCTTGCTCACCTCAAGGGCCTTGTGCGGGCCGTTGGCGCAGAGGAATTCCAGAACGTCGAAAACTTTTTGTGATGATGTCAGCATGGGAATCTCCGGAAAGGGATATGCGGCGGCGGGGAAAGCTCCGTCCTCCGGCGTGAAAGTATGCCTACCCGTCATGAGAAAGGCAATACGCTCCGGCACCTGAAAGCGTTCCCCCGCCGTCCGTTTCGGCGCAGGGATCCGAGTATTGTTTCCGCAGCCTGTTATGGCTGCCCGCGTTCCGTACGGGCAGCCGCTTTTTGTCCGATGCGTCCGGCCTAATCCCTGATGACCCTCCCGGGCCGTGCGCCCGTGAGCGCGGCGTCCTCCACCACGAACACGCCGTTGACGAGCACATGCCTGATCCCGGCGGGATGCACGCGGGGATCGTCATAGCTGTTCTTGTCGATGACGGTATCCGGGTCAAAGACCACCAGATCCGCGTCGTAGCCCTCGGCGATGACGCCCTTGTTCCGCAGCCGGATCTTGCGGGCGGGGAGCGAGGTCATCTTGCGGACGGCCTCCTCAAGGGAAAGGACGCCCTGCTCACGCACATAACGGCCGAGGATGCGGGGATAGGTGGCGTAGGCGCGCGGGTGGGGCCTTCCGCTCATGAGCCCGTCGGTGATGAAGCTCACGGCGGGGTGGCGCATGATCGCGGTGATGTCCGCCTCGTCGAGCCCGAACGAGATCATGCCCACGGCGAGCTGTTCTTCCACCAGCAGGTCGAAGGCGGCGTCGGCGGGGTCGGCATGTCCCCGTTCGGCGGCGATCTGCGAGATGCTCTTGCCCACGCAGGGCTGGTTGGCTTCGCTGGCCACCGAAGAGACGAAGATCTTTTCCCAGCCCACGGACTGCGAGAAGTTTTCCCAGTCCATGCGCGTGTCGAGGTCATGCTTGATGGCGCCGCGCTCCTCGCGCAGGGCCCGCAGCAGGCCGTCCACGCCCCGGCTGTGGTACCACGGCGGGATGACCACATGCAGGAACGTGCTCCCCGCCGTATAGGGGTACTGGGCCATCGTGACGTCGATCCCGGCGGCGCGGGCCTCGTCGATGCGCCGGATGAGCGCGGCGGAGCGGCCCCAGTTCTTTTTCCCGCGGATCTTGAAGTGGGTGATCATGGCGGGGATGCCGGAGCGTTCGCTGATGGCGATCACCTCTTCCACGGATTCGGCGATGGCGTCGGCCTCGTTGCGCATGTGCACGTCGTAGATGCCGCCGTGCGCCGCCGCGGCCTTGGCTACGGCTACCGTTTCCTCAAGGCTCTGGTAGCGGCTCGGAGGGTAGATCAGCCCGGCGGAGATGCCGCGCGCGCCCTCGTCCATGCACCGGGCGACCAGATCCCGCATGGCCCGGATTTCGTGGTCTTCCGCGGGCCTGTCGGTCATGCCCATGACGCTCAGGCGCACCGTGCCGAGCCCCACATACGAGGAGACGTTGAGCGGCGGCTTTGCGGCCTGCAGGCAGTCGAGGTATTCCGCGAAGCTGTTCCATGTCCACGGCACGTCGAGCGTCCCGGCGAGGCCGGAAAGGTGTTTCTTCCAGTCGGCCTTGTCGCCGTCCTTGATCGGGGCGAGGGACATGCCGTCCAGCCCGAGGTTTTCGGTGGTCACGCCCTGCATGATCTTGCAGTCCATGATTTCCCCGGCGAGGAGCGGCAATTCCGAATGGCTGTGCCCGTCCACGAAGCCGGGGCAGAGCGCCTTGCCGTCCACATCCTCCACGCGGCGGGCGCGGGCCGTGGAGCCGGGGGGGAGCACGGCGGCGACGGTGCCGCCTTCCACGCCCACATCACCGTAGAACCACGGATTGCCCGTGCCGTCGATGACCTTTGCATTGCGGAACAGAATATCAAACATGGGAATGTTCCCCCACATGCCGCGGGACCCCGCGGCGGCGTTAGAACGTGTGGTTCAGCCCGGCATCGAATGCCCGGACATTGAGATCCCGCACTTTGGGCGCGACCCGGTCGGCGATGACGGAGCGCCAGACGTCGGCGTCGCCCCCGACGAGCTGGGCCAGCCCGCCCATCATGACGCTGTTGAACACGCGGGCGTTGCCCATCTCCACGGCAAGGGGCGTTGCCGGGATCTGCCGCAGGCCCGCGCAGCGCTCGCGGATGGCGGCTCGGATGCCGTCCTCGTCGGGATAGTCGGCCTGCCCGGAGCTTACCGATACGGGGTCGATGCGCCAGTCGTTGGCGAGCACGACCGTATCCTTATTCGTATAAACGAGCCGCCGCAGGCCCTCCAGCCATTCGAAGCTCAGGTAATAGTCGGCGGTGCCCCGGTCGATCATGGGCGCGCGGACGTTTTCGCCCCAGATGATGTGGCTGACCACGGAGCCGCCGCGCACGGCGAGGCCGAGGATGTCGGATTTCTTGGCGTCGTGGCCGAGCCGGAGCCCTACTTCGGCGAGGATGTCGCTGGCGAGGATGGTTCCCTGCCCGCCGACCCCGGTGATGAGGAAACGGATGGTCTTTTTCATGGGGATGCGCTCCTTAGGCTTGTTCGGGGCCGGAGATGGCGTGGACGGGACAGATCTGGGCGCAGATGCCGCAGCCGACGCAGGTCACGGGTTCGATGCGGGCCTTGCGCTTCCCGGTCTTGGGGTACTTTTCGTCGGACAGCACCACGGAGGGGCAGCCGCTCTGGATGCACTTGCCGCAGGCGATGCACTTGTCCGCATCCACCACGCGGGCGGGCTTGGGGCTGCGGGAGACGAACACGCAGTCCCCGCGCGTGATGAGCACGGAAACCCCGTCGTAGGCGGTGCACTCTTCAAGCGCCTTCCGGACGGCGGCGAGATCGAAGGCATCCGCGGTGAGCACCTTTTCCACGCCGCAGGCGCGGCACAGCCCGGCGATGTCCACAGGCGCCACGGTGCCGAGGGACAGGGTCGCCTCGATGCCGGGGTTGTCCTGATGCCCTGTCATGGCGGTGGTGCGGTTGTCCATGATGATGACCGTGCCTTTGCCCTTGTTGTGGACCATGTTCAGCAGCGGCGCGACGCCCGCGTGGAAGAACGTGCCGTCTCCGATGGTGCACACGGCGGGTTCCGGCAGCCCGGAAAGGCCCATGCCGTGCAGCACGCCCACGCTCGCGCCCATGGCCCCCATGGTGTGCTGGGCGTTGAAGGGCGGCAGGGTGCCGAGGTTGTAGCAGCCGATGTCGCCCGCCACCGGCACCTTCATCTGGGAAAGGTTGTAGAACGTGGAGCGGTGCGGGCAGCCGGAACACAGCAGCGGGCTGCGGCTGGGGAGGGATTCGGACGTATCGCTGAACGCGGGGGCCGTATCCTTGAGGATGCCCGCCCTGCGGCAGCTTTCGGCAATGTCCTCCGGAAGCAGTTCGCCGCAGATGGAGAAAATATCCTTGCCGCGCGCGGGGATGCCCATAGCCCTGACCTGCTCCTCGATGAAGGGGTCAAGCTCCTCGACCACGATGACGTTGCGCACGCCGTCCGCGAATTCCCGGATCAGCTTTTTCGGCAGGGGGTAGCACATGCCGAGCTTGAGGATGGAGGCTTCGGGGAAGACCTGCTTTACGTATTCGTAGATGATGCCCCCGGCGATGAAGCCGTATTCGCGGTCGCCCCATTCGATGCGGTTGCCGGGCCACGTGTTGCTCCATTCCTCGATGTCCAGCAGGCGCTGTTCAAGGATGTAGTGCCGCTTGCGCGCCCACGTGCACATGGAATTGTACTTTTCGATGTTGCGGGGGAAGGGGCCGACCTCGCGCCCGTAGGCGCCGGGGGTGCCGAGCTCCACCACGGACTTGGAATGCGAGGTGCGCATGGTCGTGCGGATGACCACGGGCGTGTCGAAGCGTTCGCTCATGTCCACGGCTTCGATCATGAAATCCTTGCATTCCTGGCTGTCGCAGGGTTCCAGCATGGGGAACTTGCCGAGCTTGGCATAGTGGCGGTTGTCCTGCTCGTTCTGGGAGCTGAACAGGCCCGGATCGTCGGCGGTGACGACCACGAGCGCGGCTTCCGCGCCGGTGTAGGCGGTATAGAACAGCGAATCGGACATGACGTTCATGCCCACCTGTTTGGTGGTCACGAGCGAGCGGCGCCCGGAATAGGCCGCGCCCGCAGCGGCGTCCATCGCCACCTTCTCGTTTACCGACCATTCGGAGTATATTTCTTTGTACTTGCTGACGTTTTCAAGGATTTCCGAACTGGGTGTCCCCGGATAGCCGCAGGCGATCTCTATGCGCGCTTCCAGCGCGCCCCGTGCGAGGGCCTCGTTGCCGGACAGAAGTTTCTTCATCGGCTTTTCTCCATCAAGATTAGTCGGTTTCCCCGCAATGCCGTGCCGGAGCCACCTGCATCACGATGTCCACAATGCGTACGCCTTCCCCTTCCGGCAGCACCATGACCGGGTTCAGGTCGAGCGAAACGAGCCTGTCGCCCAGCGCGCAGCACATGGCTGCCACCCGGACGAGCACATCGGAGAGGGCTTCCACGTCGGACGCGGCGCGCCCCCGGAAGCCGGTAAGCAACTTGGCGGCCTTGAGCCTGCCGATCATGGCGCGGGCGCCTTCGGGGGAGAGCGGGGCCAGCTCAAGCGAAACGTCGCGCAGCAGCTCCACGAACACGCCGCCGAGCCCCACCATGACCGCCGATCCGAACCCGCCGTCACGGTTCACGCCGACGATGGTTTCCACCACGTCGCCGGATTTGCCGCCCGCGCTCCGTACCATGCCCTGCACGAGCATCCCCTCGCGCCGCGCGCCCGCATGGTGCTGGGCAAGGATGCCTTCAAGCTCGCGCCATGCCGCCGCGAATTCCGCGCCGGTGCGGAGGTTGAGCTTGACGAGGCCGGTCTCGGTCTTGTGCGCGATGTCGGGGGAGGCGGCTTTCAGGGCGACGGGATAGCCGATGCGCCCGGCTGCCGCCATGCCTTCCTCAAGCGAAACCGCAAGCTCCTCGTGATCTATGGCGATCCCGAAATGGCGCAGCAGGCGGGCGGAAAGCGCGTAGGGCAATACGCCCGAACTGGCGTCGAGTTCCGAAGCCAGTTCGGGGGGGAGTATGGAAGGAGTGGAGGAATCCTTCCGGGGGGAGGGAGATGCCGTTTTCGCCGCACGCGCGGCGCACCAGTCTATCCAGCGCCGGACGGCGGGGATGCCCACGCCGCTGCCCTGCACCACGGGGACGTTGCCCTGTGCGAGGATATCGCTGATGACCGGATCGATGCCGCCGGAGATATTGGAAACGACGATAACCGGCTTGCCGGAGGCGGCGCGCACGGCGACGGCGGCGCGGGCCACGTCCGAGAACTGCTCCACCTGTTCGGGGGCCATGTTGCCGGGGATGTCCTGCGAGACGATGAGCGTTTCCACATCCTCTTCGGCGGCGAGGATGCCGAGGCTGGCGGGGTAGGCCTCGCGCAGATCGCCGCTGCCCCACGCGTCGAGGGGGTTGGCGATGGGGGCGTAAGGCGGGAGCACCTTGCGGAGCCGTTCCTTCCCGGCCTCTGAAATGGGCGGGAAGATGAGGCCGCTGTCCGAGCATACGTCCGCCAACATGCCCATTTCGCCGCCGGAAACCGTGGCCATCCCCACCTTGGGCGAACCGGCGGAAAGGCCGCGCAGCCCGCTGAACAGGACGGCGGTTTCGAGCAGATCGTCGAGGGTGTTGACCCGCATGACGTTGGCACGGCGGAAAAAGGCGTCGAGTATCCGGTCGCTTCCCGCGATGGCCCCGGTATGGGTGGCCGCCACGCGGCAGGCAAGCTCTGAGCGCCCGACCTTGAGCGCGATGACGGGCTTGCCCTTTTCCGCGGCGCGGGAACACGCGGCGGCGAAGGCTTCCGGATCGCGGATGGTTTCGATGAACAGGGCGATCACATGCGTGGCGTCGTCGTCGGCCAGATAGTCCATGTAGTCGGCGAGCCCGAGGGCCGCCTCGTTGCCGGAGGAAATGAGGCGGGAGAAACCGGCCATGCGGTTGGCGTTGCCGAGCGCCAGCAGCACCGCGCCGCTCTGGGCGATGACGCCGATGTCGCCGGGGCGGAACGCCTGCGGGAGCGGGGCGCTGTACATGCAGGTCTTGTCGGTGATGTTGGCATAGCCCACGCAGTTCGGGCCGCAGAACAGCAGGCCGGATTCATGGCAGAAATCGTGGATGCGCCGCTGCATGGCCCGGCCTTCCCCGCCCGTTTCGGCAAAGCCGCTGGCAAAACCCCAGACCCCCTTGACGCCTGCGGCGTGCGCCTCCTCAAGCATGGGCAGCAGCGAACGGCTGCCCAGCAGCACGGCGGCGCAGTCCGCCGGGGCGGGGAGATCGCGCAGGGACGCGTAGCAGGGATATCCAAAAATCTCTTTATACTTTGGGTTGATGGGATACACCGTGCCCGTATAGCCGAGGCGCTGCATGTTCCTGAGGACGATGGAACCCGCCCCGCCGTTGGGGGATGCGCCGATCACCGCGATGGAGCGTGGCGTGAACAAGGGATCCAGTTTCCAGGGGGATTTTTTCACGGGAGACTCCTTTGTCCGGCAGTCGGGGGAGTGCCTTGCGGCGTTCTGGTTTGGGACACCGGCTGTTTTTTATTGTTCACTATATGAACTAAAATTCATAATGCGAAAATATGAGGTTCGCCAAAAGAAGTCAAGCGGCAGGGGCGAAAAAGGGAAGCCTTGCCGAAAGATTTTTGCTTTTCCTTATCCACATGCAGGAAAAGTGTTTTTTGCCCGGAAGGCGGGATGTGGGCAGGCTGCCCGTTGCCGCCGCGCTTGGCGTGGGGGAAAGGCGGCCCGTCCTTCCGGCAGGCTATGCACCGCTGGAGGAAAGGCGGCTGTGGGGGGATTGAAGAAATGCGCCGTAAAATGTAATATTATTAAATAGATATGATCTTATATCGCCAATTTGATAGCGTGCGGTGCGGCTTTCCGGGCCCTCCGGCTTGGTGGGCACCTTTGCCGGCCTTTTGCATCCTGTGGGGGGGGCGACACTTCACTGTGGGTATCTTTGAACGTCTGTTCTTGCCGACCTGTGGGGGCTTCCGGCAGCGGGCGGGCCATACCTTCCAAGGCGCTGTCCGCCGGAGACATTCCCGTCGGGGATGCCGCCGTACCGCCTCCCGGTGGCCTGTATGGAGCTTCATTCTGCCCCGCAGCGGAAGCCTTCCGTTGGCGGGGATGCCGCCATGCCCCGCTGTATTTTCCCATTGAAATTTCGTGATGGATACGGTGCCGCCCCTCTTGACATCACGTTAGGAACCAGTTTAGTTTTATATTACAAAATGAATTTCATATAGTGAACTAAGGAATACCACGGCAAACACCAGCAAGCGGGCCTCCCCACGCCTTGGGAGTGCCCGCGCAAGGGACAAGGAAACGCGAAAGCGCCTCCATATGCGGTTGATGCAAGCCGGGAAGCCCCCTTGGTTTCCCGGTGCGAGAGAACCCTCAACAGAGGAGTCAGTATGAACCGGTTACATGTTCTTGTCTTGTTGGCTGCAATGGCCTGTACGGGGCTCGTGATGGGGACGGCGAAGGCCGAAGCCGCCGATTCCGGCAAGGAACTGCGTGCCGCGGTCAACGCCACGGCCCCGCCTTTCGCCTTCATGGAAAACGGGAAGCTGGTGGGCTTCGAGGTGGATCTCCATGCGGAAGTCGCCAAGCGCATGGGCAAACAGCTCGTGATGACGAACATCCCCTTCGCCGGGCTCGCCCCGGGGCTCCAGGCCAAAAAGTGGGATGCCGCCGGGAATACGTGGATCAACAAGGAACGCCTTGTCATGATGGACTTTTCCGATCCGTGGGTTGACGCCCAGCTCGCCTTCGTGACCCGGAAGAACGACGCCATCACCAGCCCGGAACAGCTCAAGGGCAAGACCGTGGGCGCCGAGGCGGGCACCGCCGAACAGCGCTGGCTTGACGCCAACCAGGAAAAGTACGGCCCGTACACCATCCGCACCTACGACCGCTCCATCGACATCCTCATGGATCTCATGAACAAGCGGCTCGACGCCTACCTGCGCGAACAGACCCGCGCCCTCTATCAGATCAAGAATTACCCCATGCTCGGCGTGGCCTTCCCCGTGGGCGACGTGTTCGTCCAGGGCGTGGCCTTCCGCAAGGGCGATCCCCTTCGCGACGAATACAATACGATCCTCAACGGCATGAAGCGGGACGGGACGCTCGCCGCCCTGTATGAAAAGTGGCTCGGCGCGAAGCCCGGCCCCGATTCCTCCACTGTGCACGTGTACACGACCCCCTGGCAGCCGAAATAACCTTTTTGGGGCGGCGTTTCTACGCCGCCCTTCCCGGCGGAGGACGCAATGCAGGCAGAGAACACACACTCGCGGCAGAAGCGGCAACGGCTCTGGTATCAGCGTGACGGATTCCTGTGGGGGCTGGTGGCCGCCCTCATCGCGGCGGCGTGGGGCCTTCTCCCACCGGCGGGAACCTCGCTCGGCATCGGCGGCTGGCTCGGCATGGGCCTGTATATGCTGCTCGCCGCCGTCCCCATGATTGTGACCACAATGGACAAAAGGCGCCCGCAGGCGGCGGGGACGGCTGCCGCGCTCGGCTTCCTCGGCTTGCTCGGGCTGGTGTTTTACCGGTACTCCGGGGCACAGTGGGATATGCTCGGCATGATGTTCTTCAACAGGGAACTCATCGTCGAAACGTGGCCCATCCTGCTCGGCGGGCTTGAGAATACGCTGCTGATCTTTATCTGTTCGGCCGTGCTGTCCGTGACCATCGCGCCGATCATCGCGATCATCCGTACCCTGAACAACCCGATCTTCAACTGTGCCATCGACGCGTTCGTGGATGTGTTCCGCTCGCTGCCCATCCTCGTGCTGGTCATCTTCATCTACTATGCGCTGCCGTTCCTTGAAATCAACAGCACGCCCTTTGCGGCGGGCGTGTGCGGGCTTTTCCTCAGCGCGCTGGCCTTCATGATCGAATACTTCCGGGCCGGGATCGAATCCGTGAGCCGGGGGCATGTGGAGGCGGCCCGTTCCCTCGGGCTCGGCGTGATCCAGACCATGCGCTTCGTCATCCTGCCGCTTGCGATCCGCGTGGTGCTGCCGCCGCTCACGGGGCATCTGGTGGGGCTGCTCAAGGCCACGGCCTTCGTCTCCGTGGTGGGTATGCCCGAGCTGCTCAAGCGGGCCATGGAAATCGTGGAATGGAAGGCCAACCCGACCCCCCTCGTCACCATCACCATCATGTATCTGATACTGCTTCTGCCGCTCATGTACGGAAGCACGCTGCTCGAAAGGAGACTCGCGAGATGGACAACACCGCATCGTGCATGATCGAAGTCTGCGACCTGCATAAGCATTATAAGGATGTTCATGTCCTGCGCGGCATCAGCACCACCGTCGCCAAGGGTGAGGTCTGCGCGGTCATCGGCCCCTCGGGATCGGGCAAGAGCACATTCCTGCGATGTCTGAACAGGCTGGAGGAAGCCAGCTCCGGGGAGATTTTCATCAACGCCCAAGAGATCACCGACCCCCACCTGAACCTCAACAAGATGCGCGAGAACATCGGCATGGTGTTTCAGGGGTTCAACCTGTTCCCGCACATGACCGCCATCCAGAACATCATGCTGGCTCCGGTCAACGTGCGCGGCCTCTCCCATAAGGAGGCCGAAGCGTACGGAATGGAACTGCTCTCCAGAGTCGGGCTCGCCGACAAGCACGCCTCCTACCCCGACATGCTTTCGGGCGGGCAGCAGCAGCGCGTGGCCATCGCCCGCGCGCTCGCCATGCGCCCCGAAGTCATGCTCTTCGACGAGCCGACCAGCGCCCTTGACCCGGAAATGATCGGGGAAGTCCTTGAAGTCATGATTGATCTGGCGAAACAGGGCATGACGATGGTGGTGGTGAGCCATGAAATGTCCTTTATCCGCGAAGTGGCGGATAAGGTGCTCGTGCTGGCCGACGGCGTGATCATCGAGGAAGGATCGCCGCAAGAGGTCTTCACCAACCCCCGGCACGAACGCTGCAGAAGTTTTCTCAGCAAGATCCTGTGAGGCCTGCCATGTCCAGAGATCCGCATCCGGCAGAGGCCGGAGGGGTTCCGCGTCCGCGCCGCCGCGCACGTATCGCCGGCCCCTGGTACCATTCTCCGAAAGCCGCCCTGTCCGGGCTTGCCGTCCTGATCGCGTGGGGGCTCCTCCTGCCCGGCGCGACGCCCGTGGGCGGCGGCATGAGCACGCTGGGGAGCCTTTCGCTGTTCGGCTATGCCCTCTTTTCCATCGTCGGCGGCATCGTCTTCCTGTCCAACAGGAATCTGGGGCGTGTGCTTTCCTCCTGCGCCGCCGTGGGGCTCCTCCTGCTCTGGGGCTGGCTCTTCGTCCGTTATTCCGGCGCGGACTGGTCGCGGCTGGCCTATGTGTTCTTCAATTTCGAGATCCTCGGAGAAGGCGGGATGAAGGCACTGGCGGGCGGGTTCATGACCACGCTTGAGGTGGGGATCATCGCCACGCTGTGCGCCTTCTGGCTCGGCGTTTTCCTGACCCTCGTGCGCTTCTTCGAGAACAAGGTCATGACCGGGTTCGTCAAGGTGTACGTGGATGTGTTCCGTGCCCTGCCCACCATCGTGCTGGTGTCCCTTATCCACTACGGCGCGCCGTTCATCGGCATCTACCTGCCGCTGATGGTATCCGGCATCCTGACCCTCACCCTGAACCACAGCGCGTTTTTCAGCGAAATCCTGCGTTCGGGCGTCAGCGCCGTGGGGCATGGGCAGCTTGAGGCGGCGCGCTCCCTCGGGCTCGGCACCTTCAAGACCTTCCGGCTCATCGTCTTTCCCCAGGCCTTCAAGACCGCCATGCCGCCGCTGACCGGGCAGTTCGTGGCGCTGCTCAAGGAAACCGTCATCTGTTCCGTGGTCGGCATCCCGGAACTGCTGCGCGAGGCGCTTGTGGTGCAGTCATGGACGGCCAACCCGACGCCGCTGATCATCGCCACCATCGGCTACCTGCTCCTGCTCGTGCCGCTGACCCGGCTCTCCCGGTATCTTGAGGCGCGCATGTCCACCGTCCGCCAGGCCTGTTGACGGGGGCAGCGGGATTTTCGTGAAGGGCGGCAACCGCCGCTCAACAGGCAACACTGTGTGAACACAAGGAGTATACATGCAAGCATCCATTCAATCCCGGCTCGCCGGAGCCATGCGGGAGCAGGGTATGCGGAGCCTCCTGCTGGTCGATCCCGAAAATTTCGGGTACGTTGCCGGCCCCATGCTCCCCTATGTCAAACAGACCCCGGACAGGGCCGTCCTCGCCCTGTTCGAGCCCGGAACGGACGAGGCGGCCTGCACCTGCTGGCTTTATCCCGATCTGGCCCAGCCCGCCGAAGCGCAGCTTGCCAAGGAGCCCTCCGCCGTCTGCGTGACCGTGGCGGAAGATGCCGTGGGCGCGGATTGCCTTATCCGCCGCCTCAAGGAAAGCCGCCCCGATCTGGACGGCGTGGTCGGCGTTGATTTCAGCCAGACCGCCGCTTCCGTATTCGACGCCCTGCGCGCGGCCTTCCCCGGCTGTTCGTTCAAGGATGCGGGCCCCATGCTGCGCGGCCTGCGCCTTGTGAAGCTCCCCGAGGAAATCGACCGCATCGAAATGGCCTGCCGTCAGGTGGATACCGGCATCATCGGCGCGATCAACCACATGGAGGGCGCGCATTCGGGCAGCGCCTACCGCAAGGGCTTTTACACCGTGCCCGAATTCATCGAGCGGGTACGCATCCACGCCTATGAGGGCGGCACAAGCATGAGCGGCAACATGGCGGCGGTGGCCGGGGAGGCCATCGGCGCCAACTACATGCCGCAGCGCGGATTCCTTCCCTCGGAAGGGCTCTGCCGGATCGAATATGCCTGCTGCCACGGCGGATACTGGGGTGTTACCGCGCGCCTGATCCACATAGGCGAGGACATGGACCCGCGCGTCCGCAGCGCCTGCGCCGACAACCTGAGCCTCAAGATGCTGGCGCTCGACATGCTCCGCCCCGGCGCTGCCTGTTCGGACATCTACGCCGCGGTGGTGAAGGAAGCCGCAAAGCGGGGCATCCCGCTTTCCAGCGCTTCCGGCATAGGCCACGGCGTCGGGCGCGGGGAGATCGAAGGGCCGTACCTCGCCGCCGACGATCCGACCGTGCTCTGCGAGAACATGGTCATCGCCCTTGATGTGGCGACACTGGGCCCGGAAGGGGAACTCCTCCGCTCCATCGACATCTATGCCGTGGAAAAGGGTGGGCCGCGCCTCCTGAGCTGGCATCGGAACTGGGATATGCCCTACATGATCACAGGGTTCCGCAGCGCCCACTAAGGGAGCACGCGCCCGTGGAAGATCGAGCGGCCATCCCCGCCCTCCCCGCAACAGGGAAAGGCACCGCTACACGGCCGCCCGGCCGGGCGGGAATGGCCGGCTTCCGGCTTTTGATGCCGGGAAACGGCAAGCCATTGCCGACAGAGCCAAGGAGAAGAACTTGAATACGACCGTACTTGAAAAGATCCAGTCGGAACTGGAGCGCTCGGGCTGCGATGCGTTCCTTTTGACCGGCGGGGACAATATGCGTTACGCGGCGCAGGTGCACCTTCCGTTCACGGACGAGCATCCGGGCCTCGCATTCGTCCTGTTCGCCAAAGGCAGGCTCCCCCTCGTCCTGAGTCCGTCCCTCTGGGCCAGAAGCTGGGAACGGGGCATCATTTCGGATGTCCGCGCCTATCCGGGAAGCCTTGATGCCACGCACGCCGCTGCGGAACTGGCGGCTTTCCTCCGCCCGCTGGGGCTGGCCTCCATAGGGCTGGACATGAACCGCGCCAGCGTGGCCCTGCGCGAAGCCCTGGGCGAATGGGCGCTTACGGACATTTCCGCCGCGATCAGCGCCATACGCCAGATCAAGAGCGCGGAGGAGGCGGCTTTCCTTGAGGATCTCGCCTACCGCGCCGACCATGCCATCCTGGGGGCCGCCCATCACAGCCTCGCCTGTGACGCCCGTGCGGAAAAGGGGCAGGCGGAGCTTATCCGTATGCACGCCCTTGAACGGGGCTTTGAGGCCGTCGGCTACAACGGGATTTCCCAGTCCGCCACCGGAGCCCATGCCAAAGACTATTGGGCCGAGTCGCCCAAGTTCGGCATCGGGCAGGGCAAGAAGACGGCCCGCGACGAAATGAACCGCCTTGACCTTCAGGCGTCGCTGAACGGCTATTGGGCGTTCGGCTCGCGGCTGATGACGATGGGCTGGCCTCTGCCGGAACAGACGAAAGCGTATGAGGGGCTTGTCGCCATGCGCAAGGCCGCCCTCGCCGCCGTGCGGCCCGGCGCGACCTGCGCGGATCTCTACGCCGCCATGCTGGACGCGGCGGAGCGGGCGGGCGTCACCCCCGTCACCGGCGTCCACTGGGGGCACGGCATCGGCGTCGCCTCGCAGGAGGCCCCGTGGATCGCCCCGGGCGATGCCACCGAACTCAAGGAAGGCATGGTGCTGGTGCTGAACCCGCATGTGCAGGGCCCCGGCGGAACCATCCTGTACTCCCGCGACACGGTGCTGCTGGATTTCAACGGCTGCAAGATCCTCGGCTGGTACAAGGACTGGCGCGAGCCCTACGTCGCGTCCGACTCCTATTACAGCGGCGGCGGTTGATATGGGCACGGTTACGCGTATCGGGCGCGGCCCCGCAGGGCTCCCGTTCTCGCGCATGACCCTCAAGGACGGCCGATTCTTTCTGTCCGGGCAGGTGGCCCAGAACCCCGAAACGGGGCGCATCGACCACCCCGGCTGCTATGAGCAGTCCCTCACCGTGCTCGGGAATATCCGCGGGATCCTCGCCGAAGCCGGGTTTGTCCCGGAACAGGTGGCGAAGATGACCGTCTTCCTCACGGACATGGGCCAGAAGGATGCGTTCGACCGGGCGTTCGAGCGGGTTTTCCGCCGCGTTCCGGAGAAGGGGGATGCCCCCGGCTCCCTTGAAGGTCCCGGCACCGGGGAAGGCGGCGCGGAGCTGTCCTGCGCCCCGGCCTGCACGTGCGTCGGCGTGGCCGCGCTTCCGAACCCCGCCGCCGTGGTTGAAGTGGAACTTGAAGGTTTTGCCGGATGACGGCCGTTCGTGGCAGCTCCCCCCGCCCGAACGCATCCGGCTTCCCGCCCGCAGCGGTTGTTTTTGGAACCGCTGCGGGCGGGCCTCCTGATCCCCGATGCGCCCCTTTCCGACGCCTGTAAAGGGCCCTTTTTCGCGCCTCCCTCGTGAGGGGAAGGTTGCCCGCAGCGGCTGCCTCCGGGCGCGATGCTTCGTGAGCCGGGTTTCCGCCCGTGCCCCGGATGAAGGCTGTCCCCGCGCGGCGCTTCCCATCCAAGCCAGCCTGACGTGCGGCGCCGCTCAGGCCGCCGTGTGCGCCCCTCCCCCATCAAAAGCCGTAACAGGCTGCCCCTAAAGGAATATGTTATGCCCAATTGTACCTTCCATATTGTGGATGCGTTCACTGCGGAGCCGTTCACCGGCAACCCCTGCGCCGTGGTGACGGACGCCGACGGCATCGATCCCGCCGACATGCTGCGCATCGCGCGCGAGACCAACGCCCCGGAAACGGCGTTCGTGTTGGCCTCCGACAAGGCGGACGTGCGTGTCCGCTATTTCATGCCGCGCGGGGAAATCCCCTTTGCGGGGCATCCCACCATTGCCACGGGGCACCTTTTGCGGGAACTGGGCGTGCTCAAGCCGGGCACCGCGCGGTTCGAGTTCGCCATCGGCGTGCTGCCCGTGGACATCCGCCCCGACAAGGTGATCATGACCCAGCCCCCCGCCGTCCCGGACACCTGCGTCGACGCCGGGACAACGGCCCAAGCGCTCGGGCTTCAGGCTTCCGATCTCCGGGAAGGGCTTCCGTGCCAGCTCATGCGGGGGGGCGTCAGCTTCCTGATGGTTCCCGTCCGGGAGCTTGCGGCGCTCCGGCGGATCAATATGGACAGGCCCGCCCTCAAAGCTGTTTTGGCACCCCTCGGCGTGTCGGCGGCGTACGTGTTCGCCCCCGAAGGCGTGGAGCCTGAAACGGATGTGCACGCCCGGCTTATCGATCCGGACAACGCCGGAGAAGATCCTTTCACCGGATCGGCCGCCGGGTGCATGGCTTCCTACATGCACGCGCACGGGCTGTGTTCCGGGACGCGCATCCGGCTTGAGCAGGGCCATATCCTCGACCGCCCGGGAACCGGAGAGCTGGAACTGATCCTTGCTCCCGATAGCGGGAAGCTCGATGCCGTGCGCCTCGGCGGAACGGCGGTGAGCTCCGCCAGCGGCACGCTCCGCTGGTAAAGCACGAAGCCAAAGACGCCATCCGAAAGGCACGATAACGCATCAGGGGAGCTTCCTTCAGGAAAGCTCCCCTTCATTATGTCTGCCCGCGGGGAGGTCATCCCAGCCCCTCTTTTTTGTGTCCGCTTCCCACGACTAAAGCTGTTTTTAAGGGCATCAGCCTTTGCGCCATGCGCCGATCAGCCTTTCAAAAGGCCCCATGAGGCTGGCGAAGCGGGTTTCGGCGTCCGCGCCGAAGGAGCCGGGGCGGAGGCTGGCGAGGATGAGGATGGCGTGCAGGCCCTGCTCCGTATAGAACGGTTTGGCGAAATAGGAGCGGATGCCGTGGGGGGCGAACAGCACCCAGTCGATGGACTTGATGCTGTCCAGCGTATCCTCCACGGTGAGCGAGCGCAGGCCGAAGCGTTCGATGTCCTGTGCGATGGTGCCTTCGTAGGCGTGTTCCGCCCCCCAGCGCAGCTCGCGGAAGGCGGGGCCCGCGCCGTACACGACGACCTGCCCCTTGTGGGACTGGATGTCGGAAAAAAGGAGGCCGTCCAGCTCTCCGGCGTAGGGGGCGAAAAGGCTTTCCAGCCCCTCGCGGAGCGGGCGGGGCGCGGTTTGGGCGTTTTCCCCGGAAGGCGGGCAGGCCGCGCTTTTCCGGTTTTCGGGGATGTTCAGGAGCGCCACGCGCACGACCCGCCCTTCCCCCGCGCCGCCGCAGGGGGTGAGGCGTACCTTGGCGCTGAACAGGCCGCGCTGGGCGTTGCTGAACGTGAGCGTGCCCGCCCACGCGTCGTTGGCAAGGGCTTTGTTCCCGGCTTCAAGCAGCTTTTCGGCAAGCCCGCCGGGGGCGATATCGGCGAGGCTCAGGGGGTTGGGATCGCGGGATGCCGCCGCGAACAGGCTGCGGGCCGCGTCGTTGATGATCAGCAGCCCGCGCGTGGGGATGTCGAGCGCGAAGACGGGATAGCCGATGCCGCCGATGTCCATCTGGCAGGTCCCGGGACGCCCGTCCGCCGAATACGCCGCCGGGAGGAAGGCTTCCTTGAGGAACCCGTAATAGAGCGTGTCGTTTTCGCCGGGCCAGCCTTGCAGGATGTACGTCCCGTTGCCGCTCGTCAGCCGGAAGGTGACGGCGGCGGGGCGGCGGGCGGTGAGCATGTCCCAGAATTCCATGAGCAGGGCGTAATCTTCGCGCCGCACGGCTTTTTTCCGGTAACGGGCGTCCTTGAGCAGGCGCGGCACGTCGAGGCCGGGGATGCTCCAGCGGTTGAAGACCTTGAGGCGGGAATGGGGGATGTCGATGCTCCAGATCAGGCCGGGGAATCCGGCGATCCACGGGGAAAACTGCTGCATGCGAAGCTCCGGTGTTTGGGGCATTGTGATAGATTTCGAAAGAAAGGCAAGAGTGGGCCGAGGGGGGATCGGGGCGCCGGGTTTCCGGGGGGGCTGCCGGAGGGGAAGGAAGAGGTGGGAGGCCGGATACTATTGGTTCATCCAATTGAGGGCATACCCGGGAAAAAGGCCTGTTAGAGCCCGAAAAGGAGGCCTTCCGGTAAGCAAAAGGTGCCATATGGCCGTCTTTTTTGTTTTTCAGCGGTTATCTGGTACAACCACTTTTTTCATTGAATATATGGAAAAACAATAGGTTGTATATGTATAGCGCAATTTTGAAAAAAGGGTTGATCGGATTTGCCGGGGGCCCGTATGCTGAGGGCATGAGAATCATTCCATAGCCGTTCCCACAACAGCGGGCAAGGACTGCATGGACAAGCAGGAATGTATAGAACGACAGCTGGAAAGCGCTCTCCTGGAAGGCCGCTGGGGGGTGTTTGAGCGCCTCCCGTCCGAGCGCGGCCTCGCCGAGGCTTTCGGCGTGAACCGGGCCACGGTGCGCGCGGCGCTGCGGGCGCTGGCGGGCCGGGGCATCCTTGAAACGCGGCGCGGCAGCGGGACCGTGGTCCGGGCCCTGCCGGGCGATGCGCGCCATGCCGCCGGGACGTTCGCGGATTATCTCGCCGCGTTCCGCATCCTCATGCCGCCTCTGGTGGCCGCATCCCTGCCCGCCGTGTCCCCGTCCGTGATTCTCGAACTGGAGCGTTTGCTCCCCTCCGCCGGAGCCTCGCTCCGCAACGGAGACATGAAGACCTTTATCCAAGCGCAGATCCGCTTTTTTTCCATATTGATCCGGGTATTGGGCAATCCGCGCCTCGAAGACGCGGCCAGCCGCGTCCTGCCTGACGGTCTGGCGCTGGCGCGGCTGCTGCAGGAGTGCACGCTGCCCCAGTGCGAGAACGTGTTCGCCCAGCTGGCGCGGCTGTTGAGCGCCCTGCGCCACGCCGACGCCGGGGCCGCAGCCAAGGCCGTGGAGGGGTATGCCTCCATCCTGCTGGCCTTGCAGGAGGCGCGATGAGCCGTATGAGCCGCCGTGCCTTTCTCGGGTTCCGGTTCTCCGAGGAGGATGCCGGGACGCGGGACGTGCCGGGAGGGTTTCCCCCGGCAACGTCCCTGCCCCCGGAATTCAGCCCGGCGATGCTGCGGGCCGAGGCCGAGCGGCTCGGGCTGGACCCGGATCGGATAGGAGCCGGGGAACTTGCCTCGGCGGTTATGCGCGCCATGTATGCCCGCGCTCCGGAAGGGGCAGGGCGGACCGGATAAGGGAGCTCCGCAAGGGCGGGGCGCAAGTCATGCATCCGAGGAGGATAACGATGTCAGGACAGCAACAGATTCCCTATCTTGAGGAACGCAAGCTCATCAAGCGATGGAGCGGCCCGTGGCCCATGTTGGCGAACATGGCGTTCACCCTGCTGATTTTCGCCGTGACGTGGTGGGTGTTTCAGGACCCGCGCGGGATCATGCGTTTCTACACGCCGTATGTCGGCTACAACTATTGCCGCTGGTGGCTGATCATCCTGATCTGGATGGCCTACATTTTCGACTTCTGGCCGTTCCGGCGCGACTGGGTACGCAACGCCCACCCGCTCCAGAAGGGGCTCGTGCTGGCGCTGGTGTCCGTGGGCATCATGATCGCCATGATCCACGGCTTCTTCGAGGGCGTGCTCGGCAACCTCGCCTTCGCCTATTTCAACCCGGCGCAGCTCCAGAAGCTCGGCCTCACCGACTTCTACTCGACGGAATACGCGGCGCAGGCCTGCATGATGTTCGCGGTCATCGCCTCGTGGATCAGCCCGGCGTGGCTCGTGGCGCTCGGGGGCCAGCCGTGGGCGGGGCTTTCCCAGCCCGTGCGCGGGTTCAGCATCTGGCTCGGCACGTTCTGCCTCAGCCTGCTCATCTATTTCATGACCATGCACAACCACATGGGCATCCTGTATTACCCGTGGCAGTACTTCACCGCCATCTGCCCGCCGTATTGGGAGCATTTCGCGGAAACCGTGTCCGCCAACTTCCACGTGGCGTGGATCATGTGCTGCACCGTGGTGGTGTGGTTCATGGAAGGCATCTGGGAGCGCTTCCCGTTCACCATGATCAAGACCCCGTGGCTGCGCCGTCTGGCCCTGTTCTTCGGGATCATCGCCATCTCGTGGGCGCTGTGCATGTTCTTCTGGTACATGCAGGAACTCGTGTGGGGAGACGCCATCCGCGGACACCGCCGCGACGCGGCCCCCGACTGGCGCTGGCTGCATGTGGGCGAGACGGCTATCTTCTTCCTCGTCCCGGCCCTGTTCCTCCAGTTCTACTGCGGCAACTGGCCCAACCGCTTCAGCACGCCGATCAACGTGCTCGTCCGTTCCCTGCTGGTGACGCTCGGCGGCATCACGATCTACTGCCTCTACTACAAGTACGCCCATTTCGTGCTCGGCACCCAGAAGGGCTTCTCGCACCCGCAGCAGTTCCCCATGATCCCCATGATCTGGCTGATCAACATCTGGCTGATCAACTGGTGGTTCATGGACGGCTGGCCGGGCTGGCGGCGCGAATTCAAGACCGCCGAGGACTTCGCCGCCGAGGAGCGCCATCTGGCCGCCAACGCCGCATGGAACCCCGCCATGCTGCCCGGCGTGATCATCGGCCTCGTCGTGGGCGTGATCGCCTACTTCGCCATCGTGGCCCTGCTGCCTCTGGCGAGCGCAACTTTCACTCTGGTTCAATAGGAGGGACGATATGGACAGACGCGAATTCATGAAGGGCGCCGCGCTCGGCGTGGGCGCGGGCGTGCTCGGCTCCATGGGTCTGTACTCGTATTCGCCGCTCCGCAGGGCCTTCCTTCCCGAAGTGAAGCGCGGCACGGCGGACATCGGGGTGTGCAAGTCGGTCAAGGTCACCAACATCTCCGAGACGAGCTGGTTCGACAACGGCATCTTTATGAACGACGTGACCGGCGCGGGCGGGCTGCTCGTGGACCAGTACACCTTCAACTGGGCGCCCTTCGGCAACGGCAAGGGCGTGGGCAAGGGGACGTTCGAGGAGGGCCTCAAGCGGATCAAGCACCTCCTGCCGCACAAGATCGACGAGGCGTGGGCCATCGCCAAGGAAAACTGCGTCCATGCCGACAACGCGGGCGGCTACTCCTGCCTTGTCGAGATCGAGAGCATGGAAGGCGAGACAACCCGTTACCTGTTCGATACCGGGTGGAATTACGACTGGATGGACACGTGCTTCAAGCGCGAGGGCATCGACGTCATGCTTGCCGACAACAAGATCGACGCCTTCATCCAGACCCATGAGCATATGGACCACTACTGGGGCTTCCCCGTGGTCACCAAGTACAATCCCAACATCCACGTCTATACGCCCAACACCTTCTACCCGGCGGGCAAGGAATACCTGAAGGCCTGCGGGCATGTGGGCAAGTGGACGGAAGTGCCGAAGGGCCTGCACACGCTCCAGCCCGGCGTGGCGCTCTATCAGTTCGACTGCCCGATCATCTTCAAGGTGTTCGGCGAGATGTCGCTGTACTGCAACGTCAAGGACGTGGGCTTGGTGAGCATCACCGGCTGCTGCCATCAGGGGATCATCCTCTTCGCGGACACGGCCTACAAGGAGCTTGCCTACGAGAAGGATCAGTTCTACGGCCTGTACGGCGGGCTGCATATCTCGCCCTTCGACGACTGGGACCCGAAGTACGACGACCTCGTCATCGGGCTCAAGAAGTGGAACCTCCAGCAGGTCGGCTGCAACCACTGCACGGGACTCATCACCGCCCAGAAGTTCGTGGACGCGGGCTATCCGGTGGTGAAGGGCACGGCCCGGTTCCGCTCCAAGACCACCAACTACCTCGGCAACGGCGACGTCATCAAGTTCCCCGCCTAAGATGAGAAAGTATTGGGGAAGGGAGGGAAAACGCCTCTGAAGAAAGGGCCGCGCTTTTCCCTCCCTTCCCCAAACCCGCCGGCGCGGAACCCGGCCCTCCATTTCCCAAGTTTTTTGTGTACCGGCTCTCTGTTCGCGTGCGTTTTTACTTGCTGAAATGGTGTTCCTGTTCCGTTTTCCCATTCGGTTTGTGTCTGGTTGTTGCCTGTTTCATCCGCCGCTTTTTGGCGTGGATCGCTTTTGAAAGAATGCCGTTTCAAAACGGAACGGCTTAGCCCATGACGGGGCGGGGCCGTGTCCCACGGGACGGGCTCCTTCCCGGCCCCGGAGCCCGCGATGCGACTTGAAACACTCCTTCCCCGGCCCCTCGACCCCTGCGGCGGGTCCGAGTGCGCCACGCTCATGGGGGCACTCATCGCCGCCATCCATCTGGATCGCCGCCGCGCCCGCGCGCTGGGCTGGCGGGGGGTGCGCCCCTCCGGTTCTCTGCTGCCCGCGTGGACCTGCCGCGTGGCCGGGAGCGGGCTCGTGTTCGGGCTCGTCTTCTTCGGCGAGGACGCGGACGGAGGCGCACTGCGCGGCACGTTCGCGGCCTACGCCTTCCCGCTCCCTGACGATCCCCTCCTTGAGGTTTTTCCGCTGGAAGCCCTGCGCCTTGCCGTGGACCCCGGCTACGGCGACCGCATCCGGGCGCTTTCGGAGCACGCCGAAACGCTCTCCCCATTCCGGATCGGCACGGTTTCGCTGCGGGCCGCCGTCGACGGCTCCGGGCTGTCCCTGACCCTGTCCGCCCCGGCCCGCCTGCGCATGGCGGCGCTGGACGGCGTGGCGACTTCTCCCGGCGGGCAGCGCTGGCTCGTGGAGCCGGGCGGCTGGGAAACAGACGTGCCCGCCTTCCGGCTGCTCCTGCGCCCGTTCGCGGCCTTGTCGGCCACGGCTGAAAGCCTGCTTGGGGACCCCGCCCGCGTGTCGTTGGACGGCGAGGCGGCCCCGATCCCCGGTTTCGACGCCGCCGGGAACATCCGGCACATCCCCGGCGGGACAGGGCGGGAACTCCGGCTCACGGCGGCGTTCGGCAGCGCCGGAGCCCAAGGGCGTCCCCTCGCCCGTCTGCCCCTGCGTCATAAGCCGCTTGAGGAGGAATCCGGCCTGCCCGTGCTGCACATCCTCACCGGTTTTCTCGGCTCGGGCAAAACCACATTCCTGCGGCAATGGCTGGATTTCCTGCACGGGCGTGAGCGCTATACGGGTGTCATCCAAAATGAATTCGGAGAAATCGGCCTTGACGCGGCGCTTCTGCGCGGCGAAACCCAGGTGGAGGCGCTTGATGAGGGGTGCGTGTGCTGTTCGCTGGCGGACAGCCTGCGTCCGGGGCTGCTGCGGCTCATCGGGGACATGCCCGCCGAGCAGTTCATATTGGAAACTACGGGGCTGGCGAACCCCGCCAACGTCATGGACGCGCTGTCCGAGCTGCGCGACATCGTGCAGCCCGGCCTTGTGATCACGGTGGCGGACGCCCTTGATCTGTGCCGTTCGGAAGGGGACATTGCGGGCATCCGCCGGGCGCAGGCGGCGCGGGCGGACGTGATCGTCCTGAACAAGGCCGACACCGTGGAGCCCGCCGCGCTAGAGGCGTTGGCGGAACGGCTGCGGGCGCTGAACCGTCAGGCGCTGATCCTGCCCGCGCGCCACGGGGCCATCGCCTTCGCGGAACTGGACGCCTTCTATGCGGACTGGGCGGATCGCCGGGGCACGCCGCTGCCGTCGCATCGGCCCGCCCTGCCGCGTTTCGGCGAAACAGTGACCCACGCGGATGAGGGGTTTGTCTCGGCTGCGCTCCGCCTGTCCGCCCCGCTGGACGAGGCCGCGCTCCTGGCGTTGCTGGACAGCGCCGGGCCGGGGCTGTGCCGGGCCAAGGGCGTCGTGGATCTGCGGCTGGACGGCGGCGTGACGGTGCCCGCGACGGTGCAGTACGCCGCCGGGCGGCTGGGCTTCGAGCCCGCCCCGGAAGGCGAGGATCGCTATCTGGTGTTCATCGGCACGGATATTTCCCTGCCGGAAGCGCCGTCTTCGTAAAGGAGGAGCTTGTGGGGCTGATCGAACTGGGCGGCTGGATGATGTGGCCGCTGTTGGCCGTCTCGGTGGCGGCGCTGGCGATTGTCGTCGAGCGGGCGCTGGTGTTCATGGGATGTCCGTTCCCGGACTCCCGTTTTCCCGGCCTCGTGCTGGAGGCGATGCGCACGGGCGACGTGCGGCCTCTGGCGGCCCGGCTGGAGGCCGTCCCCTCCCTGCGGGACTTCGCGGCGCTCCTGGGCTCGCCCCTTCCGAACCGTGAAGCCGCCTTGCGCCTCGCCGGGGAGACGGTGCTGGAACGGCTGGAAACGCGGCTTTCCCTGCTGTCCGTGCTGGCGCGGCTGGCCCCGCTCATGGGGCTGCTCGGGACCATCCTCGGGATGATCACGACCTTCTCGCGCATTGCCGAGGCCCGCTCGGGCGTGGACATGTCCCTGCTCGCCGGGGGGATCTGGCAGGCCCTGCTGACCACGGCGGCGGGGCTGTGCATCGCCATTCCCGCGCTGTTTTTCCTGTCCTGCTTTCAAGGCAAGGTGCGCCGCGTGGCCGACGCCCTGAACAAGGCCGGAAACGCGGCTTTGCTGGCCGACGGCGGACCGGGCATCACCGTTCGGGCCGGGGCGGAACCGCTTCAGCCCGGAGACATTCCCCGTGGGGGCGGCACGGCACGGCCAACGCCGGAAGGCACGGCGGAAGGGGCCTCTTGCCCGGAATCGCCGGAACCTCGCGGCAGCGCTCCGGAGGGCCGGGAAGCCTCGCAATGCCGGGATGCCGCCGGGGAAGGGCTGCCGGACGGAGGGCGATCATGCTGAACCTGCGGCCCAAGGCGGCGCGGGACGACGAGCCGGATCTCACGCCGCTCATCGATATGGTCTTCATCCTTTTGATTTTCTTCATCCTCGCCGCGTCGTTCGCGGTGCGGGGCATCGACCTCGACCTGCCTCCGGCGCACAGCGGGCAGGCGCTTTCCGGGCGCGTGGTGGAAATCCGGCTGCTCAGGGACGGCTCGTTCCTGTGCGAGGGCATACCCGTGGCCCGCGCCGACATCCGCGCGAAGCTGCAAAGCCTCGTGCGGGACTTCCGGGCGCGCCCCGGACAGCTTGTGCTCAAGGCCGCGCCCGACGCGCCGGTGGAGGCGCTGGTCTTCATTGTGGACGAGGTGCGGATGCAGGGCGGGGAAAAGCTGCTCATCGCCACGGCTCAGCCCGACGAGGCGGGGCGCCCATGACGGAAAAGGAATGCCTCGCCGCCGGGATCGTCGTGTCCCTGTTCGCGCATTTCGCGCTGCTGATCGCCCCGAGGCCGCCCAAGCCCGAGCCGTCCTTCACCACCGTTGTCCAGATGGACATGGCGTCCCCGGCAGTGGCAACGAGCCGGGAAAAGGGCATCGGCATAGCCGCCGCCAGCCCGCGCGACATGGACAAGGCCGATGCCGCCGACCGCAAGCGGCAGGCCTTCCTGCGCTACCTCGACGACATCGACGAGGCCGTGCACGCCCGGCGTCTGGACGGCGGCGAAACCGGGCTCATCGGCGTTGCCGAATATATGTTCACCGTCCGGCCCGACGGGACGTTCACCGATCCCGTGCTCCGCGCATCCTCAGGATCGCCGCAGCTCGACGCCTCGGCGCGCCGGGCCGTCCTCGCCGCCAGCGGCAAAGTCCGCCGCCCCGCCATCATCGGAACGGAACCCATCCCCGTCATTCTGCACGTCAAATACCAATACGGCCTCCGCTGATCGCGCCACCGCCCGGCAATCCAGCAGGATCGCACGGGGAGGGTGGGGTTGAAGGTGTAATGCCGTTTTCAGGCGCGCTCCAGCGCGGAGGCAGGCCGTTCCCGGGCGCGGCCACGGGCGGTTGCCGCGCATGAACCGGCTCTGTCCCGCCCTTCCCGGACGGGGCTTTTAGGAGCACCGGATAACGTTACGTCTGCAACATGCCCTGAATGGCCTTGACCAGAAAGGCCGTATCCGTGCCTATGGCCGCGCCCTGATAGCCCTGTGCGAAGTACGCCCGGGCTTCCGGCATGGTATTCGCGTAGATGAACGTCAGTTTGCCGGAAGCCCGGCAAGCGGCGATCACCCGGCTGAGAGCTTCGGTGAACCGCGGAGTGGCGAACCGCGCCGGAGCGCCCAGCGCCACGGAAAGATCATACGGCCCGACAAAAATGCCGTCGATGCCGTCCAGAGCGGCGATCTCCTCAATATGTTCCAGCGCTCCGGCTGTTTCGCACTGCGGCATGAGGATTGTGCGCTGGTTCGTGGCGGTGAAATAGTCGCCTATCTGCTTCAGCTCGGGCAGGAACCCGTATTCCGCACTCCGCGAAAAAGCGAATCCGCGCGCTCCCAGAGGGTAATATTTCGCGTATTCCACCAGCCTGCGGGCTTCTTCCACCGACTGCACGTCGGGGATGATGATGCCCCGCGCCCCGAGATCCAGCGCGTGGAGCACGGCGGCACGCGAGGAATCACGCACGCGCACAAACGCCTCCGCGCTGTGGAGTTCGATGGCGCGGATCATTTCCCCCGTGCTCTCATCAAGGAAGGGGCCATGTTCCGTATCGATGATGACATAATCCAGCCCGGACAGGCTCAGGCATTCCGCCACGGCGGGGGCGCCCAGATGGGAGAACGTGCCCACCACGCCCTCGCCGGCGGCAAGTTTCTTGTCAAAACGGCTCATCGCGCCGCCCTCTTTTCCAGCACCTCACGCATGAGGATAACGGCCCGCTGCAGGTTTTCCATGGAATTGGCATAGGATACGCGCACAAAGCCGTCGCCCATGGTGCCGAAGACATGGCCCGGAGTCATGGATACGCCCGCCTCGTCGATCATCGTGCGGCAGAAGCCGTCGCTGTCCATGCCTGTCCCGTCGATGTTCACGAAAATATAGAACGCGCCGTCCGGTTTGCGGCAGCGGCAGCCCGGCATGGCGTTCAGCGCCTCGACCATGAAGTCCCGACGGCGGCGGTATTCGGCCAGCATGGCCTTTGAGGGCCCCTCGTCGCCTTCCAGCGCGGCGATGCCCGCCGACTGGATGAACGTGGTCGGGCACGCGATATTGTAGAAGCTCAGGCGCATGATGGGGTCCATGAGCTTTACCGGGCACAGCATGTAGCCGATGCGCCAGCCGGTCATGGCGTAGTATTTGGAAAATCCGTTGAGGACGATGGTGCGCTCGCGCATCCCCGGAAGCGAGGCGATGCTGGGCGGCATGGGGCGGTCATAGGTCATGTCGGCATAGATTTCGTCGGAAAGCACCAGCAGGTTGTGGCGGATGGCAAGCTCGGCGACGGTGTCGAGCGAAGCCTGATCCAGCACGGAGCCGCAAGGGTTCGCGGGGCTGCAGATCAGGATTGCCTTGGTGCGCGGCGTGATGAGCGCCTCAAGCGTTTCCGCATCAAGCTGGAAGCCGTTCTCTTCGCGCAGCGGATAGGAAACAGGCTTGGCCTGCGCGATATGTGGGTCGGCAAAATAGATCAGATAGCCGGGATCGGGGACCAGAATTTCGTCGCCGGGGTCCAGATAGGCGAGCATGGACAGGAAGACGCCGTGGACCACGCCGGTGGACACGAGTATTTCTTCCGGCGCGTACTCAAGGCCATACCGGGTGCAGTGTCTGGACAGGGCCTTGCGGAGTTCCACGGTCCCGGCAATGGGCCCGTAATGCACTTCCTGATTGTCCAGCGCCTTTTTGCAGGCGTCTATGATGTGGGCGGGCGTGCCGAAATCCGGTTCGCCGAGTTCCAGATGGATGATGGAGCGCCCCTCCTGCTCCAGCTTGTCGGAGTAGGCGATGATGTTTCGTATGCTGGACAGCGGAGCGTTTTTCATCCGCTCGGACTGGCAAATGGCGCGGGTGGAACCGGTGGACATGCGATGCCTCGCTTGGTTGGCAAAATGTGCATGGGAAAGCTCCCCGTCCGATCCCGAACGGTTTTGGCCCATGCCTTCGGCGGGCCGCGTGCGGGGAGCCGGGCCTGGGAAGGGAGAGCCGTCAAAGCCTCCCTTCCACGGCGGACAAGCAATCAATCCACGTCAAGTTTGAGGACGCGGGCCATGTTTTTATACAGCAGGTTCGGCAGGATGCTCCTGTCGAAGGGCATGGCGACAAACAGATCCACGGCCTGCTTCAGCGGGATGTAGGGGTAGCCGCTGCCGAACAGGAACCGGTCCCGCAGGAAGCCGTTCGCCGCAGTCACGTAGTCCGCCGCGCCGGGCATGTTGTACATGTACATATCGGGGGCGAGGTACATGTTGGGACGGCACATGCAGCTGAACAGGACCTGAGGGACCCACGGGTACGACCCATGCATGTTCACGACGGTCAGCTTCGGAAAATCGCGGCAGACGCGGTCGATGTGCTCGGGGTTGCTGTAGGAGAGATCCGGCCCGTTGCCCCCGCCGCCCATCAGGAACATGGGGATGGAGCGGTCGGAGCAGTATTGATAGATGGGGTACAGCCGGGCATCGTCGATATACATGGGGATGGCGCCGCAGCCGGGTTCCATCCCCGCGCCGCGGAGGTTCCCGTTCGCCACCGTGCGCTCGATTTCCGCAATGGCGGCAACGGGATCGCTGCCGTCCACACCGGCAATGCCCACGAAGCGGCCGGGCTGTTCGCGCACGATGTCCATGAGGTCGTCGTTGGAGACGTTGCCCATGCCGGGGCTCTGGCGTCCGGTCATCACGCCCAGCGTCACGCCCGCGTCGTCCATTTCCCGGTACAGCAGATCCGCGTCGCGCTGCTCGACGGCGGGCGACACCTTCATCAGGAAATTGCTGCTCCAGCCCTGCGTCTTTTTCGGATCGCGGTACAGGTTGCAGCGGAGGTAGTCTTTCAGCGGGGGACGCAGGCGGGCATCAATGATAGTCATAGCGGTCAAGCTCCTCTGGAGTGTTTTGCGCGGTTGGGCGGCATCGTTGGGGGGAAGGGCCGTTCCGGATATTTCTCCGGGTGGAATCCGGCAGCGGCGTGCGCCGGGAGATTGGGTCGGAGAACTACGGGTTGGACATCACCGCCCATGTTCCCGCGCGGGCTTGTTACGGGACAGTCAAATCTTGTTCCTCCGGGCGGCTATGGGGAAGCGGGAGCCCGCCCGGAGGCGCGGCCGGGAGCCGGAAAGGGGAGTCACCCGCTTCAGGCCGCGAAACTTTTCAGTTCATGTAGCCCTTTTCCTTGTAATAGCGCACCGCTCCGGGATGCAGGGGGTACACGACGCCCTGCCATGCCTTCGCCGGATCGATGGAATTCCATGCGGGGTTGGCGAGGGCGATATCGTCCCTGCCTTCGATGATGGCCTGCGTCAGGCGGTAGGCGCTTTCCTCATCCAGATTGTCGCGCACGATGATGGCGTTGGTATCCCAAAGGGTCGTGACGTCGGGGCCGACCTTGCCCTTGTAGAACTCGGCGGGCAGGGTTCCGACGTTGCAGCCGAGGATGGCGGCGACCTTCTTGGCGATGCCGGGTTCGATACTCAGGAACTTCAGGGGGACGCTGCCGGACACGTCGACGATGAACCACGCTTCGCCGGGGCCGATCCAGACGAACACGTCGATCTGGCCGTCCTTCACCATGTTGGCGATGTCGTCGAAGCCGTTGGTGACGACCTTTCCGCCGTTCTTCTTGATGTCGTCATAGGTGATGCCGTATTCTTTCAGTATGTTGCGGAAGATTTTTTCCGTTGAGCCGCCCGTGGAGCCGACGCCGATGTTGATGTTCTTCATGGTCTTCAGATCGCGCAGATCCTTTACCGGCGAGCTGACGGGCGACACGATCTGATAGTTGATGCGGTCCCACAGGTTGGCGACCGTGGCGATGCCCGTGGGCGTGGGGGCCTTATAGGGTTCGAGGCCGGTCTTGAAGGCGTTCAGCATACTGTTTTCAGCCACCCCCATATCCGCGGCGCGGGAGGCCAGACGGGGCGCATTGGTCGCACCGCCGCCGGGGAGCATGGTCACATCCGTTCCGGGGTTCATGTTCGTGTACGCTTTGCCGACGGCTCCCATGCCGATGTACCAGGTGCCGCTGGGGTTCGCCGCCGACACGCAGCGCAGGGACTCCGCGGACTGGGAGGGCATGGCTCCGAGCGCGAGCAGCGCGCAGGACAGAAGCACTGTTTTGAGGAAATGGTGCATACATGTTCTCCAAAAGGTTAGAGGTGGTCAAAAAACGCCTTTCAAACAGGCGGCCGCCGTTCGGGGACGGCTCAGGCCTGATTGAGATCGGGTTGGGGAAGCGCCTTGCCACGGCGGAGGTACTGGAGCATACCGATGAAGAGTATGACGCCCAATCCGGCGAGGTCGCTGTACATTTCGGGGTAGAGCAGGGCTATGCCCGCCGCGAGCAGAAGCACACGTTCCCACAGGAAGCACCGGGCCATCAGATAGCCCTGCATACCGCCCGCCAGCGTGATGACGCCGATGAACGATGTGACGAGGGCCTGCGCGACGTGGGAGAACTCGCCCGTCAGGAGCAGGGCGGGCTGGAAGACGAAGATGAAGGGGATGATGTAGGCGACGATCCCCAGACGGAACGCCCGCCAGCCCGTCTGCATGGCGTTGGCTCCCGCGATGGATGCCCCCGCGTAGGCGGACAGGCAGACGGGAGGGGTTATCTCCGAAAGGATGGCGTAATAGAGGACGAACATGTGCGCCGACAGGGTGGGGATGCCGAGCTTCATCAGGGCCGGGGCGCCCAGCGTCGCCACGATGATGTAGGCGGGTGTGGCGGGGACGCCGGTTCCAAGGACAAAGCAGGTGAACATCAGCAGGATCAGCAGCAACAGGATGTGGAACTGCCCCAGATCGGTGATGATGCTGATGAACTTGTAGCCGATGCCCGTTATGGAAACGATGGCGACGATGATGCCCGCGCAGGCGCTGCACGTGGAGATCATGAGCGCGTTGCGCGAGGAGAGTTCCAGCGTGTGGTAAAGGCTCTTCGGCGTGAACCGGGTTTCCGCGCTGAAACAGGAGACGACGATGACCGACGCGATGGAGATGAACGCGGAGGAAATGACGCTCCGCCCCGATACGAGCAGGCCGATCAGCACGATGATGGGCAGGATGTGGTAGGTGCGCCGCAGCACGCTGCGCGGATCGGGGATCTGGTCGGCGGGGATGATGCCGATGTTCTTGTTGACCGCTTCAAAGTGGATCATCATGAGCAGCGAGAAGTAGTACAGCAGGGAAGGGAGCAGGGCGGCCTTGGCGACGGCCAGATAGCCGGCCCCGGTCACGTCCGCCATGACGAACGCCGTCGCGCCCATGATGGGGGGCATGAGCTGCCCGCCGGTGGAAGAGACCGCTTCCACGGCCCCGGCGAACGAAGGCGTGTAGCCCACGCGCTTCATGAGCGGGATGGTGAACGTCCCGGTGCTGTACACGTTGGCGACCGCGCTCCCGGAAATGGAGCCGAACAGCGCGGAAGCGAAAATCGAAACCTTGGCGGGCCCGCCCTTGGAGCGCCGGGTCAGCACGCAGGCGAGATCCAGAAAGACCTGCCCCAATCCCGCCCGCTGGAGGAAGCACCCGAACATGACGAAGGCGAAGATCATGGTGGAGGACACCGCCAGCGGAATGCCGTACAGCCCTTCGGTCACGAGATACAGCTGTTCGCAGAGCATTTTGTAGGTGACGCCGTCGTGCCGGAGGATGCCGGGCAGATACTGCCCGCCAAGGCCGTAGGCAAGGAACGCGCTCGCCACGATGACCAGCGGCAGCCCCGCCACCCGGCGCGTCGCTTCCAGCACGAGCAGGACGGCGGCGGTCGCACAGACGGTTTCCGCGTCCGACACGGGGTCCACATACCGGATGCGTTCCATGTAGTAGTCGATGTCGGAGGCGAGGAAATACGCGGTGGCGAAGGCCCCGCAGATCAGGACCAGATCCAGTGCCAGCCAGCCGGGGTGTTCCCGCTCGCCTTCCTGAAGCTTTTTTGGGGGGAAGTAGAGGAAGACCAGAGCGAGCACGATCCCCAGATGGATGGTGCGCAGCAACTGGGAGTCGATGATCCCGAACCCGGCGGTAAAATAGATCTGGAAGATGGCCAGACCGACAGCGATAACGCTGGTAATGCCCTTCAGTGAGTCTCGTGAAATCATGGTTCCCTCGTGCGATCTGAAGTGAGATTCTTTTCAAACAGCATGGTGCCGGTGCGGAGAACAGGGTGTTTCTTCAACTCGGGGGAGCATCCCCCTTCAACGGATGCCAGTGCCGCAACGCTCCGCCCCTGGGGATGCGGGGATGCCGCGTGCCCCTTCGCCGCATTCCGGATGGGGCATCCCTATAGGCATGGCGGAAACGTCTTTTCCGGGAACGGCGGACTACTCGGCAATGGTGTTTCCCGCGACGAATCCTTCGTAGATGGCCTTGACGTAATCTTTGGGGCCGGTCGCGTCGCCGCTCACGAGGAACGGGATGCCCCGCGCCTCGAGAGCGGGCCTCAGCCCCTGATTGGCGCGCGCGCCCACGGCGAGGATGATGGTGTCCAGCCGGTCCACGACTTCGGTCTGCCCCTGACGCTCGAGCGTGATGCTTCCCGGCGTCACAGCGGTTACTTTCGCATTGGTGATCTGGTGCAGGGACGGGGTCTGCCCGAAGGCGTGAAGCAGGCAGATGCGCGCGTCCTGCGGCAAATCAACGGCGATGCCGTCCCGCATTTCGATGAGGTACACCTCCCTGTCCTCTTCCTCGACGAGCAGGTGCGCGGTTTCCGCACCGATGGCCCCGCCGCCGATGATGCCGACGCGGCGACCGGCCGATGCCTTGCCCTCCAGAACGTCGTCGACCAGTACGGCCCCGCCGCCGGACAGCCCCTGAATGGGCGGGACAAAGGGGACGGAACCCGTGGCGAGGATGACCGCGTCGGGTTTCCGGCCGTCCAGTTCCGCTTCGGTGACGGCGGCGTTCAGATGGATGTCCACGCCCAGCTTGCGGATTTCGCGCTCCAGATAGTCGCAGGCCTCGCCGTAACGAGCCTTGTGCGGCGGCACGGCGGCCAGACGCAGACGCCCGCCCAGCCGGGGCCTGTCGTCCCACAGTTCCACGCGGTGCCCGCGCAGCGCCGCGACCCGGGCGGCCTCCATGCCGCTGGGCCCGCCGCCGATCACCATGATCCGGCGGGCTTCCCGGGCGGGGCGGATGGCGAAGGCGTCCAGCGTTTCCCTGCCCGTGCGGACATTCAGGGCGCACTTGACCTGCCGATCCTCGGCGGAACGGTCGTGGCAGCCCTTGTTGCACGCGATGCAATGGATGATGTCGTCGAGGCGGCCCTCCCTGAGCTTGTCGGGATAGTCCGGATCGGCAATGAGCGTCCTGCCGATGCACAGGATGTCGGCCTTGCCGGATTCCAGCGCGTGCAGCTGGATTCCGGGCCTGTCGATCTGGCCCGCCGCCATGACGGGAATCCGCACGGCTTCGCGGACGTTTTCCGCAAGATAGAGGTTCACGCCGTGCTTGTGGTACATGTTGGATACCGTGCGCACATACGGATACATCCCGGCGGAGACACTCAGCGCGGCAACGCCCAGCGACTCAAGGTACCGTGCGATGCGGACGGAAAGCTCCATGTCGATGCCGCCCTCGCGCAGTTCGTCCCCGACGATGCGGCAGGTGATGGGGTAGTCCTCGCCCACAAGCTGGCGGGCGCGGCCGATGATTTCCGTGACGAAGCGCATCCGGGCATGGAAACCGCCGCCGTAGCGGTCGCTCCGCTGATTGGTGAGCGGCGACATGAACGCGCAGATCAGATACCCGTGCGCGCAGTGCAGCTCGCAGGCGTCAAAGCCCGCTTCCTTGGCGCGGCGCACGGCCTGCGCGTAATATTCGACGTACTGTTCGACCTCGCGGGTTTCCAGCACCCGGGGCGCGTCGTATTCCGCCTTGAATACGGAATGGGTTTCCGGCTCGAAATAGGACGGCGCGACGGGCTGAAAACCGGATGTCCGGGCATTGGTTTCCCGTCCGGCATGGTGCAGCTGCGCGGCGATGAGGCAATCGTGGCGGTGCACGGCCTCGGTGAGCCGGCGAAGGCCGGGGATGCAGGCGTCGTCATGAATAAAAATCTGTCCGCCGAAGTTGCCGTCCGGCCAGATGCAGAGGGAACCGACGATGATCATCGACACCCCGCCTCTCGCACGGCGTTCGGTATAGGCGATTTCCGCGTCGCTGACGGAACCGTCTTCGGTCATGTGCACCGACATGGGCGCCATGACGAACCGGTTTTTGAGGCGGAGGGGGCCGACGGAAATGGGCTGGAACAATGGAGTGTAGTTCATGGGGGCGGCTCTCGGAAAAAGGGGGTGAGCGGGGTTCCCCGCGCTGCTGCGAGGGGTTCGCGCCGGGGGATTGCCGGGGCGGACGAGCCCGTCCCGGCGGTTCCGCAGGCATCACGCCGTGAAACGGGACTTACAGCGCGTATGCGGCGGCCAATCCCTGATGCATGGCGTCCAGAATCTTGCCGGGCGCAACGCAGTCGCCGATGGCCTTGTAGGGCAGCCGCATGTGCTCCAGTTCACGGGCCAGCATCTTTTCAGGCCGATAGCCGACGCTGATCGCCGTGGTGTCGAACGGCTCCAGCCATTCCTCAACGCCGTAGGCGTCCCGGATGCGGATCCGTCCGGTATTGGCGGTTTCCATGATTTCCATGCCGGTCAGCAGCGTGACGCCGTAGTGCTCAAGCCGGGGCATCAAGGTGTGGCGGGCGCGCCATTCCATGTCCTGCGCCACTTCCGGGCGCATTTCGAGGATGGTCACCGCGTGCCCGCGCTCGCCGAGGAAGTCGGCCAGCTCGCAGCCGATCATGCCGCCCCCGATGATCAGCACCCGATGTCCGGGCTTGATCGCTTCCAGCAGGATGTGTTCCGCCGTGGTCATGTTGGGCAGCTCGGCGGCGAAGCGCGGGATCACCGGGCGCGAACCCGTCGCCAGCAAGGTCATGTCGAACGCCTGCGCCTGAAGCATCCGGCCCGTGACGGTCACGCCGCAGCGGATGTTCACGCCGAGCGCGTCCAGCTCATGGCGGAAGTAGCGCACAAGCTCCATCAGGCTGTCCTTGAACGGGGGCCGCGACGCAGGGTGGAGCAGGCCGCCGATGTCTTCGCCGCGTTCGAACAGCGTCACGCTGTGCCCGCGCTGCGCGGCGGTCAGCGCCGCCTGCAGTCCAGCCGGTCCAGCCCCGACCACGGCGACCTTGAGGGCCTTGTCCGCCTTGACGCCCAGAGGGTACTTCCCCTCATAGCCCGCGCGCGGATTGATGGCGCAGGTGATGTCGAGCAGCTTGCCGGTGTGCCCGGTGCAGCCTTCGTTGCAGCCAAGGCAGACCCTCGCGGAATCCAGACGGTTTTCGGCATACTTGTTGATCAGTTCCGGCTCGGCGATGAGGGCGCGCCCGAAAGCGACCATATCGGCCTTGCCGTCGCGGATGACCTGATCCGCAATGGCCGGATGCACATACCGCCCGACGGAAATGACCGGAACGCGGTTCCGGACGGCCTCCTTGACCTGCCTCGCGGCATCGGAAAGCCACGCTTCAGGCGTACAGGAGGGCGGAGAGATGAGGTGCTTGGTTTCGCCGATGCCCGCCGAAATATGGAGCGCGTCGACCCCGGCGTCGACCAGCGGATTGACGAGTTGCAGCGTTTCTTCAAGCGTCATGCCGCCGGGAAGCCCGTCGTCGGCATTGTGCCGGTAAGAGATGGGAAAGTCGTCGCCAACCGCCTTGCGGATGGCCCGGATGACCGCGAGAGGCATACGCAGGCGGTTTTCCAGGCTTCCCCCGTAGGCGTCCTCCCGATGGTTCGTCAGCGGGGATACGAACTGGCTGATCAGGTAGCCGTGCGCGCCGTGGATCTCCAGCATGTCGAAACCGGCCTCCCGGACGCGGCGGGCGACCTGCGCGTGGGCGTCAATGATGTATTCGATATCCTCGACATCCAGCACCACGCTTTCGGCATGGCTGCAGAAGCGCGGCACATACGAAACCATGGGCGTGGCGAACCCGGAAATGGCCGGATTGACGCATCGCCCGCCGTGGATGAGCTGCAACGAAGCCCGCGCGCCGTGCGCTTTGATGGCTTTCGCCAGCTTGGAAAGCCCCTTGATCTTGCTGTCGTCCGCCGCGCTGATGCCCCGGATGAAGGCGGTCCCGCGCGGCTCCACGGCGGTTCCTTCGATGCTCACCAAGCCGACGCCGCCCTTGGCGCGCTCCGCGTAATAGTGGATCAATCGTTCGGTGACGTCGCCGCCCTTGGTGGCGAAGTTGGTCAGCATGGACGGCATGACGGCACGGTTGCGGACAACCAGCGTATTGATCGTGATGGGACTCAACAGACCTGATGTTGACATGATGTCTCCCGAATAGGTGGCGTCGGTGCGTCAGCACGGCGGACGCGAACGGTACGCGCCGGACACGCCGCAACGCCGTTGTATGAAATGAAAAAAGGACGAAGGATTCGGTGTTTCACCGGGGACGGATGCCCGGGGGAGGCGGCTTGGGGCCGGCGGCGCCATCCCCAAGGAAAGGGGCATCCCATGCGCATGAGAACAGCAAGGACCGCGCCAAAACGGCCATTTGTGCCTTTTGGCTCAAATAACGTGCTCTTTCACGGCGTTATAAAAACAGCCCCAAAAGACAACAGACCATGTCTTGTAGGATAATCGGACATGAATGATCGGACATGTCCGATCATGGGACATCGGCTTGTCTCCTCTGGACAAATCGGCTACGCTTTTCCCCGGCGGGATGGGCTGAAACGGCGCCCCGTGGCGCGCCGCCGATGCCGTCCGGCGGAAAAGGCCCGCCGGGCGCGGGATGTTCCGATTGAGCCGAGAGGGAATCCTATGGAAAACGCGGCGCCGGACAGCATGTTCGTCCAATGGCAGCGCTTCATGGCGGGGCAGGAGGTTGATCGGCGGATCGTCAAGCCGATGGTGTACGACTCGTGGGTCCGTTCCCGTGCCTACGGCGTCCGGCATGACCGGCGTCCCGAAGGCCGCGTGGATGACGCGCGCCTTGCCGAACTGCTCGCCGCGAACAGCGAATTCATCGAAAGCTCCAAAGTCATCATGGCGAAGCTCTTCACCGCCGTGGAGGACGCGAACAGTGTTATTTCCCTGACGGACAGCCAGGGCGTGGTGCTGCATACGCATGTCCACAGCAACAGGGGGCATCTCCTTCCCGGCCATATGCCGGGCTTCATTTTTTCCGAGCGCATCTGCGGGACCAACGGCATCGGAACCTGCCTGCACTGCGCGGCCCCTGTGGAGCTGGTCGGCGCGGAACACTACTGCGCCCACGATCATGTCTGGTATTGTTCCGCCGCGCCCATTTTCGATTCCAAGGCCAATCTCCTCGGCGTCTTCAACATTTCCATCTCGCGCGAAAGTTTCCACCACCATACACGCGGCATGGTGGAGGCCGCCGCCCACGCCATCACCGAGCAGGTCTGCCTGCGCGAACTGCTGAGCGAACAGGCCGCGATCATGGAGCTGCTGGACGAAGGGCTGATCGTGGTGAACCACGAAGGGCTCCTGAAATCCATCAGCCAGAAGGCCTGCGCCATTCTGGGCATCCCCGCGCCGCAGGGTTCCGTCCACATCAGCCAGATCATCCCCGCCGCCGACATGCTGCACACGGCGCTGAACCGGCAAGTCGGCTTCCACGATCAGGAAGTGCTGCTCGATCTGCCGCAGGGGACCACGTCATGCCTGATCTCCGCCGCACCGACGCCGCAGAAGGGGGTGGTCTTCACGCTGCGGGAAGGGAAACGGATGCGCGAGCTGGCGACGCGGGCACTGGGCGCCAAGGCGACGTATACGTTCGATCGGATCATCGGCGAATCGGACTTGCTCAAGGAGACGATCCGGCAGGGCAAGCTGCAGTTTCAATCCTTCCTTCCCGTCATCGGCGAATCCGGCACGGGCAAGGAATTGTTCGCCCAGGCCATACACAACGCGAGCAGCCGCGCCAACCAGCCCTTCGTCGTGGTCAACTGCGGCGCCCTGCCGCGCAATCTCGTGCAATCGGAACTGTTCGGCTATGACGAGGGCGCGTTCACGGGTGCGAGCCGCCAGGGAAAACCCGGCAAATTCGAACTGGCCGACGGCGGCACCGTCTTTCTTGACGAGATAGGGGAAATGCCGCTTGAGGCGCAGGTCAGCCTGCTGCGGCTGCTGCAAAACCGCGAGGTCACCCGCGTGGGCGGAAAGAGCGCCCGGCGGATCAATATCCGCGTCATCGCCGCGACAAACCGCAATCTGGAAGAAGCCGTGCGGCAGAATGTGTTCCGGCACGACCTGTATTACCGGCTGAATGCGTTTCTCCTGAGCATTCCGCCCCTTGCCGCCCGGCACGGCGACGTGGAACTTCTGGCGAATCATTTCCTGCACAAGTTTTCGGCGGCGCTCGGCAAGCACGTGCAGGCCATCAATGCCGAAGCGCGGGACCTGCTCTACCGGTACCCGTGGCCCGGCAACGTCCGCGAACTGGAAAACGCCATCGAGCGCGCCGTGAACGTCTGCGGCGGGCAAGAACTGATGCCGTGCGATTTCCCCTCGGCCATGCTTGAGCATGAGGCCGTCTCCGGCCCCGGCCGGAAAAACGGCTGGCTGTGGGCTCAGGAAACCGAAACCATCCGGAAGGCGATCCGCGAAACCAACGGGAACCTGCGGCAGGCCGCGATCCTCCTCGGCATTTCGCGCAGCACACTGTATTTGAAGATAAAAAAATCCCACCTGAGCCGCGAGGAGCTTCTCGGCCCCTCCCCTGACTGAAGACAATCCCCGCCCTCGGTGCCTGTGCGCCATGATTGGCCCTTGTAACATGTCCGGCGGGTAACATCAGCCGGGCACGCTGCAAGGGCCGGTTTTCCTGCCGCTCCGTTTTGCCGCCGCCGCTTGAGCATCGCGTTCGTCCCGGGCCGGGGATGGGTATCCCGCAGGCGGGCGATGGCGCATCGGAAGATGGCGAGGTTGATGCGCCGCATCGGGAAAGCTCAAGGGCTGGCGGGAGTTCCGCAGGGGATAAGGCCCGGCGGCTTCCCCTTTCGCGTGCCCGGCCCTGTTCCCCTTTAAGAGCGTCTGGTCCCCCAAAAGGCGCCTCCCTAAAAATTTCTTCACAATTTTTTACAAAAAACCCATACGCGCTTTACACTCGTACGCTATCTTCCCTTCAACAGGCATCTTGCATTGACTCATAATCCTTCGGAGTTTCATCATGAAAAAGCTTATGTCCTTTGTGTGCGCGGCCCTGTTCGCCTTTTCGTTTTGCGCGGTTATGCCTTCTAATGCGTTCAGCGCCGATCCCAACCGGCAGGAAGTGGAAAATCGTTTCGAGCTGAACAGCGCCACCGCCGAGGAGCTGGCCGGGACCGGCGCGGTTTCCCTTGAGGTTGCCAAGAAGATCGTCGAACTGCGTGATCAGCTCGGTTCGTTCCAGAGCTACGACGATCTCAACGAACTGGAACTCCCCAAGGATCAGATGGACAAGCTGCGTTGGAACACCACCATTCAGGGCATCGCCAGCGACTGCAACTGCTAGGGCGGGTGATCTGTAAAACGGCATGGAGGGAGGTCGGGGAGGAGGGATTTTTTTGAAGAAAGGGGCGAGCGTTCCTCTTTCCCTTCCCCGAACCTGCCTGCGCTGGGCCCCTCGTCCCAAAGGCTTTCGGTGCCGTCGAATTCCTGCTCACAGCCTTTTCCACCCCAGAGTTATGGAAATGCCACGGCCTCCGGCGGTGCGGGCGGCCTATCCGCCGCTGGCCGGGTCCCGCCCGGTGCGTGCCTCTTCAGGCCGTTTTCGGGGAACCGCTTCATGGCCCGATGTGCGGGGCGCTTCCCGGAGGCCTGCCCATAATGTTGCCGACAGGAAACATGCGGCCACGCGACGCGAACACTTTTATCCGAGAGGGGCATCCCATGCCTGACAGCTATTCCAGACGCCATTTCCTGAAATTGAGCGCGGCCCTGCTGGCTGGCGGCGCGGCGATCGCCGCGGCACCCGACGCGCGGGGCATGGGCTTTTCCGGAGTCCCGGACGTCGGCCCCGTGACCGAGATGAAAGGGTACTGTCCGTTCTGTCAGGTACGCTGCACCTACCGGGCGCGGGTGTCCGGCGGCAAGGTGCTGAGCCTCACCGGGGAAAAGGACAATTACTGGACCGGCGGGGCCATGTGCCCCAAGGGGATGTCCATCGTCGAGCTGATAGGGAGCCCTTACCGCATTACCGAACCCATGCGGCGCAAGGAAAACGGCGAGTGGGAGCGCGTCACCTACGCGCAGGCCGTGGACATGGTCGCGGAACGCATGGCCGAGGTCATCAAAAAACACGGCAAGGCCGCCGCCAACCGCGTCGGCATGACCATGCCCCTGTGGGACTGCCGCGAGAGCGAGATCGCCGCGCTCATGACCCTGCGCATCGCGGGCAGCGTGCACGCCATGCCTCCGGGCGAATCGTGCGTGTCCAGCGCCTCCAACATGCTCGGGATGATGATCGGCGTGAACTGCGGCTCCACCAAGGTGGACGAGCTGCTCAACACGAAAACCATCGTCCTGTGGGGGGCCAACGTCTGCGATCTCTATCCCCCGTACAGCCGCTGGCTGGAAATGGCCCGCGAAAAGGGCATGAAGATCGTCTATCTCGATCCGCGCCGGACCCGGACGAGCCTGCTTGCCGACATGCAGCTGCGCCCCCTGCCGGGCACGGACGGCGTTCTGGCCATCGGCGCGATCCGGTACATGCTGGAGACGGGCGCGTATGACGAGGAGCGGGCCAGGTTCCAAATCGAGGGATTCGACGAGCTGGCCGCCGAAACCGAGAGCTTTACCGTGGAGAAGGTCGCCTCCGTCACCGGGCTGAACCCGGAAGCGATCACGGCCTTTTACGGGACGCTGGCCCAGAGCCCGCGCACCGTGGTCTGGCTCGGCGGCTCGCTGTCCCGCTACTCCAACGGGATCATCGGCCTGCGGGCCATCATCCTGTTGCAGGCGCTGTGCGACAACCTCATCGGGGAAGGGAAGGGCATTCTCACCTTCCAGAGCGGCAAGCCCGAAGGGGACGAAGAGTTCGTCGATCATTTCTTCGGCGAGACGAAAACGCCGAAGATGAATTTCCGCCGCTTACGCAATGCGATGGAAAAGGGGACGCTGGACATCCTGTTCCTGACCTCCAGCTCCCGCCGCTATCCAGACAGCAAGGGCGTGCGCAAGGCCATCGACAAGGTGCCCTTCGTCGTGCACTGCGGGTTCTTCCTGACCGAGGAGACCGAAGCGGCGGATCTGTTCGTGCCCGCCACCTTCGGCCCGGAAAGCCAGGGGTCGGGCTACGGCAACGAGCAGCAGGTGGTCTGGCGCGAGAAGATGGTGCAGGCCCCCGGCTCCTGCGCCCCGTCATGGCAGTTCTACCGCGATGTGGGCCGCAAGCTCGATCCCGGGCGCTACCCGGACTTCAAGGACCCGGAGGATCTCTACCGCCGCTTCTCGGCGCTTGTCCCTTCATGGAAGGGGATGACCCTAGAACGCCTGCGGGAATCCCCCGACGGTCTGGTCTGGCCCCTCTATTCATTGGAGGACAAGGAACGGACGGGCAGCGTGTTCGCGGAAGGGAAACTGCTCACGCCGTCCGGCAAGATGAAGGCGGTGGATACCCTCTTCGGGCGCTTCCCCCAGTGGGACTATCCCAAGGGCAGCCCGCTGGGCAAGGGCCGCTCCGACGACTTTCCGCTGGTCCTCACGCAGGGCAAGCAGCTGTGGCACTGGCAGCAGACGCTGACCAACTTTTCCAAGGCCGTCGCGCAGTTCTCGAACGGGCGTTTCATCTGCCTGCACCCCGAGACGGCGCAGGGGCTCGGACTGGCGCAAGGGGACCGGGTCATGCTGGAGACGTCCGTGGGCGGCATCGAAGGCTGGGTGGACATTACGGAAAACGTCCTGCCCGGAACCATCTTCACGCCGTCGAACTGCAACGCCACCACGCCGCTGCCGGAGAACCGGAGCGAGCACATCAGCAGCATCCTCCCCAATTACTGGGACCGCATTTCCTGCCAGCACAACGGCGTAGGCTGCCGGCTGCGCAAGCTGGGGTGAGGGCGTCCATGACGGCGTGAAAACCGGCGGGGGGACCGCCGCATCCCGTGGAGAATCCGATGTCCCGTTATATCATGGCGATAGACGCCAACAAATGTATCAACTGCAAGGCCTGCGTTCTGGCCTGCCAGCAGCGTAACGGCACGCCGTACGGCCACTCCCGCAACTGGGTCCGCGAGACGCCGGACAAGCTTTCCCTGCTCGGGACGGCCTATCAGCCCGGCGCGTGTATGCACTGCGACCATCCCCTGTGCGTGGAGGCGTGCCCGACCCACGCGACCTACAAGGCCGACGACGGAAGCGTGGGCATCGATCCCGAACGCTGCATCGGCTGCGGCGGGTGCATCGAAGCCTGTCCCTACGGCGCGCGCTACAAGCATCCGGTGACCGGAAGGGCGGACAAGTGCGACTACTGCCGCCGCGCCACGCCGGGGCAGGTTCCGGCCTGCGTGCAGGTGTGCCCCGTCCGCTGCCGCGTCTTCGGGGATGCGGACAACCCGGACGATCCCGTGGCCCGGGCGCTCGCGGGCAACCGGCACGTGTATGTGGTCCCTCCCGACTTCGACGCGAAACCCACGCTCGCCTATCTGAACGGCACGACGCCCACGGACTGGCCGCGCAGGAAGGACGTGCCCCCGGCGCTGGCCGCCATCGGGCCGCTGTCCTCCGTGGTCAAGGCCTTCGGCGGCCTGGCCCTGTTCGGGGTCATCGGCGTGTTCGTCAAACAGTTGTTCTGGCCTTCCGACTCCGGCAAGCCGTCCGACAAAGGAGACCGGCCATGATCAGACGCCATTCGGCCACCGCCATTTTCATGCATTGGTACAACGCGGCCTGCTGGCTGCTCCTGCTGTTCACGGGGTTCGCCCTGCTGGAGAATCCGCTCATGCAGCCGGTGGGGGACTGGTGGAGCTCCTTGTGGACCGGGGCGTTCGGCGCGCTGGGGCTGCTCAGGCTGCACGTCGTCGTGGGCATGGCGTGGATCGTCCTGTATGCCGTCTACCTGCTCATCCGGGCGCGGGCGGAGGCCCTGCCGTTCCTGAAGGAAATCACCGATCTGCACATCGGTTCCGATCTGGTGTGGTGCCTGCGGAAAGGCTTGTGGCTGGTGCTCGGGGAACGGCTCATGCGCCGCCTCGGGCTCGATCCCGAACTTCCCCCGCAAGGCTTTTACAACGCCGGGCAGAAGCTCGTGGCGATCATCGCCGTCCTGTGCAGCCTTGGGCTCGCCCTGACCGGGCTGATCCTCGTGTTCGCCTCCGGCAGGCCGGGGACGGAGGGGCTCCTGCAGATCTGCCTGCTCGCGCATTTCTGCTGCGCCGGGCTGATGGCTGTTTTCCTGCCCGTGCACATCTACATGGCGGCCTTCGCACCCGGAGAGGCCCCGGCGCTGCGGTCCATGTTCACCGGATACGTGCCGCTGGAGCACATCAGGCACCACAACCCGCTGTGGTTCCGCAAGCTGGCGGAATCGGAAAAGGAATAAGGCCCGTTTCTTTTGAAACGGCAGGGAGGCATTGGGGAAGGGGGACCCTTTGGAGACTATGCTTTTCCCTCCCCAAACCCGCCGATGCGGACATTCCTCACTTTTCAAAGGCGGTTGTGTTGATTGAATCCCTGTTCCCGGCGTTCCCTGAAACGGGTTTTCCTTTGAGGAGCCGTTCAACCGGGAAACTAACCGTGCTGGCGGGGCGCACCGTCCGGGAATCCTCCGGCGCTGCGAAACCCGTTGCCCTCTCATTCCACCCGCCGATCCCCGAGAACGGCGGCGCGTGTTGCCGGAACCATTCCTGATGAGGAGCTTATGAACCGTTTGAGCGCCGCCGTCCTGCTGTTCGCCGTGCTGTTTTGCCTTCCCCGATCCGCCGGGGCGGGGGAACCGCTGGCGGCGGTTTCCGAATCCGAGCTTGCCCGCATCGTCCATGAAGGCGACGGCAGGCCGCTTGTGCTTGTTTATTGGGCGTCGTGGTGCGTCCCCTGCCGCCATTTCCGGGAAAAGCTGGAAAAGATCCGGGCCGGATACCCCGAGAGCGAGCTGCGTATGCTCGCCGTTTCGCTGGACAGGGACCCCGGAATGGCTGCGGCCTACCTTGCCCGGAGCCCGTTGCCGTATCCGGCCCGGATCGGGGATGCGGAGCTGATCAAAGCCCGCTCGGGAATGCCCGTGCCCACGACCATCCTGTACCGCCGGGACGGGAGCGTGGAGCGCGAGCTTGTGGGCGACGTTTCGGAAAAGCGGCTGGGGCATTACGTGGGGCGGATCGTGCGCCGCTGAGTGCCGGGAGGCATCGCGTTTCCGAGCGTGGCGGCCTCCGCCGCAGGAAAGAGCGTGTTCCCGGCGGGATGGGAAGAAATGTGTTCCCGCGCGTCCCCGGTTCCCTTTTGAGAGGGCAACCGCCCGGAAAAATTGACAGCCGTTGGAGGAACGCTCTATAACATGAGAAAGCGCCGGATTGCACAAACTTCCCGGCGCGGGGACATCCGGGGACGGCCCCGGCAAGAGCGGGCGGCGGTTGGACGTCGGAAGGAGCGGGGACATGGATGGTTATGCGGGAAAGGGGCATCAGGTGCTGCTCATCGATGACGACAGCGAATTTTGCGAGCTGATGACGGATTACCTCGACGTGCACTCGTTCGCCGTTTCCTCCGTGCACACGGGGACGGCGGGGATCGAGGCCGCCAGACGTCAGGAATACGACGTCATCCTGCTGGACATGCTGCTGCCGGATATTTCGGGGATTGAGGTGCTGCGGCACCTGCGCACGGAAACGCGCGCGCCGGTCGTCATCCTGTCCGCCCACAACGAGGAGACGGACCGCATCGTCACCCTTGAGCTCGGCGCGGACGACTATGTGCCGAAAACCTTCTCCGCGCGGGAACTGCTCGCCCGCATCCGGGTTGTCCTGCGGCGCATGGAAAACGCCGGGCTTCCGGAAGGCTCGGACAGGCAGGACGGAATGCTCTGTATGCACGGGCTGTGCATGAATCCCCAGACCCTGAAAGTCACGCTGAACAACGAGCCGCTGGACCTGACCAGCATGGAGTTCCAGCTCCTGTACCATCTGGCGAGGGGGGCGGGCCGGATCTTCTCCCGCGAGGATCTGCTCAACCTGTTCGCCGAAAAGGAATGGAACAAGTTCGACCGCTGCGTGGACGTGCACATCTCGTCCCTGCGCAAGAAGCTCGGGGACAATTCCCGGTGCCCCACCTACCTGAAAACGGTCCGCGGGCTCGGGTACATGTTTATCAAGCAGAGCGACGCATGGCCCTGAAAAACATGACGTACAGCCTCTATTCCAAGATTGCGCTCTGGCTGGTGCTCAATCTGGTGCTGCTGGCGGTGCTCGGCTTCGGGATCGGCTGGTACGTGCTGCTGGGCAACGGCCTTGTCCCCGCCCACTTTTTCAGCTCGAACATCGAAAACTCGTTCCGCCTCGTCAGCGTGAACCTGCAATACCGTTCCGTCTTCACATGGCAAAAGCTGCTGAAGCAGTACGATCGCGGCGAGGCGCTCCGCTTCCATCTGCGCAGCCTTGAGACGGGCGTGCTGTACGACGACTGCATCCCCGAGAAAGTCATTCAGGCGGCGATGGACATCCCCAAAAGCAGCTTTACCCTGTGCCCCGATCCCGACATGCAGCTTTGGGATTCCCTGCGCGGCGGCTTCTTCGACACCCAGCAGCGGAACATGGAGGCGGGGCTGCCGCCCATCCCGCCCGCCATCTTCGTGCGCACGCATTCCCCGGCGCGGTATTGGTACGGCCGCGTGCTGTACATCCCGGACAAGAACCATCAGCTCCATTACGTGCTTCTGGCGCTGGAGACGGATTCCTTTTACGGCTACGGGCTGTTTTTCGAGTTCCGGGGCGTCCTCTTGGTGATCCTCGCCGTGCTCGGGGTGTCCTGCCTGTGGTGGTGGCCCTTTGTGCGCCACCTTTCCCGGCCCTTGTTGAAAATGGTTCATTATGCCGAACGGGTGGAGATCGACAATTTCGTCTGCCTCGACAAGGCGCTGAGCGACACCAGGACGTTCTCCGGCGAGCGGCGGGACGAGATCGGGCGGCTCGGACATGCGTTCATGACCATGACGCGGCGGGTGGGGCTGCTCATTTCGGGGCAGAGCCAGTTCATCCGGCACATCGCCCACGAGCTGAACTCGCCGCTTGCGCGCACGCAGATCGGCCTCGCCATCCTTGAGGAACGGCTGGAAGGCAACCCCAAGGCGCGCGTGCAGCGGATCATGCAGGATATCAACAGGCTGTCCGTGCTCACGGACGAGGTCCTTTCCTATCTCCAGGCCAAGGCGTCTCTGGGGACCCCGAAAAACGAGCGGATCTACCTGTGCCCGTTCCTGTCCTCCATCGTGCGCAGCGAAGCGCCGGAGGCCGACGTCAACGTCTTCGCGGACAAGGACGCGTGGCTGTGGACGGACAAGGACTACCTGCGCCGGGCGGTGTGCAACGTGCTGCGCAACGCCATCATCTACGCGGGGGAGGCTGGGCCCATCGTCGTGGAAGTGGGCGAGGAGCATGGGGAAGTGCGCATTTCGATCCGCGACAAGGGGCCGGGTGCGCCCGAACAGGATTTGCCCCTGCTGCTGGAGCCCTTCTACCGGGGCAAGGCGTCCCTGACGCATCCCGGCGGCTCGGGGCTCGGCCTGTCCATCGTCAAATACTGCATGGAAGCATGTGGCGGGCGGCTCGAATACGCCAACGCCGAACCGTCGGGATTTTGCGTTTCCCTGTTTTTCCCCAAGAGCAAAGGTCCCATGTTCGGTTAAATGTGCCGGCAGCCGCACTGCCCCTTCCGATTCCGTTTCCCCATCACCTGGAACGCTCCGGATAAAGGACTGGGTAAGGGCAAAAGTCTTTGAAGGAGGAGGGGGGTGAAGGGGGGAGGAGGGGACTTTCTTCAGAAAGTCCCCTCCTCCCCCCTTCGATCATCCACCATTCCCCCCAAGCGATTGTAAAGGGTGCCTTAACAATTTTTTACATCGGACGGCGCAAAGTTCATATCCGGTTAACATTAGCCGCCTATCATGCCTTCAAATGAACAAGGATGCCAGCCTTGCCAGTGGCAGGGGGTTCCATAACCCGTAGCAGAAGGAGCATACGATGCCCAGTTCTCGCAGGGAGTTCATGAAGGCCGCGACCCTTACCGGCGCCCTTGCCGTGTCTGGCCGCTTGTTGGAAGGCGAAGCCGGAGCCGCGACGCCTCCCATCGACAAGGATCTCGACGGCGTGATCGAAATGCACGTACATGCCGATCCCGATGTCCGGGCCCGCTGCATCGACCAGCTGACGCTGACCCGGCAGTGCAAGCAGAACGGCTATCGCGGGATCATGTACAAGTGCCATGATTTCATCACCAACGACATCGCCTATCTGCTGCGGGCCACGGTGCCCGGCATCGAGGTCTTCGGCGGGATCGCGCTCAACAGGAACTACGGCGACACGGTCAACGTGCAGGCCGCCAAGATGGCCACGCAGGTCACCGGCCACTACTGCCGCTGCATCTGGATGCCGACCTACCAGTCGGCGTTCGACATGCGGAAGAAGGGCGGCGGCGTGCCCGTGCTCGACGCGCAGGGGAAGGTGTTGCCCGAGGTCGTCAAGGTCATGGAAATCTGCGCCGACGCCGACATCATTTTCGCCACGGGGCACTCCTCTCCCGACGAATGCGTCGTGCTCACCGCCAAGGCCAAGGAAGTGGGCGTCAAGAAGGCGGTCGTCACGCACGCGAGCCAGGCCCCGTGGAAGCTGTCGATGGATCAGGCCAAGGCCTGTATCGACAACGGCGCGTATCTGGAACACAGCGTGCTGCCGTACTTCAAGGGCCCTCATGCGGTGATTCCGGGGTACCGGGAACAGCCGCAGGTCACGATGGAGGAATTCGCCTCGTACATCGCCCTCGCCCCGGATCGGCAGTTCATCAGCACGGACCTCGGACAGGCGCTCAACCCCAACCCCATCGACGGGATGCGCACGTTCATCACCGGGCTGCGCAAGGCCGGGGTAAAGGACGACGTGCTGAACGCCGTTACCCGGAAGACCCCTGCCATGCTGCTGGGACTGGACTAGCCTTCCGGCGCGCAGGGATCACAAAGTCTGTAAGGGAACTCCGGCACCTGGCCGGATCAGGAGAATGTACCTTTAACCCAGGAGAAAGCTATGCTTACGTATTTGAAGCATATGGCTCTCGCGGCGGCTGCCGCTCTCTGTGTGGCTCCGGCGGCGCAGGCAGCCGATCAGCCGCAGGAATGGGAGCTCATCAATCCCACCGGCGAGATCGAAAAGGTCGCCGTGGAACCGGCCAAGCGGATCACGGCGCTTGAGGGCAAGACCATCGCCCTGCGCTGGAACGGCAAGAACAACGGCGATCTGGTGCTCGACCGCCTTGCCGAACTGCTGGCCAAGAAGTATCCCACCGCCAAGGTCGTGAAGACGTACCGCGACATGGCCGATCAGAACCTGAACAAGATTTCCGCCACGCAGGACGAGTCCATGCGTATCGTGAAGGCGGTAGCCAGCGTGAGGCCCGACATCGTCATCGCCTCACAGGCCGACTGAGGCAGCTGCACCTCATGGCTGGTAGTTGACCAGTCCAATCTTGAAAAGTCCGGCATTCCCACTGTTACCATCGTTACCGATCCCTTCCTGACCCTTTCGCGCGGCACCCAGAAGAGCCAGGGCCTCACCGACATGTGCTTTGTGACGGTCCCGCATCCTCTGGGCATGATCTCCAAGGAAGAAGTCAACGCCAAGGTCGACGCGGCGTTTGACGACATCGTGAAGGCGGCCACCGCCTGGACCCCGGCCAAGGAAAAGCAAGACGCCCAGGTCAAGCCCTATCCCGCCAAGCGGTTCAAGTTCTCCGGCACCTACGCCGATGTGAACGACATGTTCCAGAAGCGCAAGTGGTCCCTCAGCCTGCCCATCGTCCCGCCCACCGTGGACAAGGTGGCGGCCATGCTCAAGGGCACCAAGCGCGATCCCGCCGAAGTCCTTTGGGTCGTGCCTCCCCGTCAGGGCATGTTGACCGTCGAGCTTGTCGCCGCCCTCGGCGTCATGGCCGGAGCCAAGCCCGAACACATGCCGCTGCTCATCGCCACGGTGGAAGCCATGGCCGATCCCGTCGCCGCGTGGCGCGGCCCGACGACCACCACCGCCGCCACCGTGCCCGTGTTCTTCATCAGCGGACCCATCATCGAAAAGCTGAAGCTCAACCCCGGCACCGGCACCGCCGGAGGCGAAAACCCGGTGACCAACGCCCTCGGCTATTTCGTCAACCTCGTCGGCGACGTGGTGGGCGGCTCCGTGCCCCCGAACTTCGACAAGAGCACGCACGGCTCCTCGGCCGACCTCGTAGCCATGGTGTTCACGGAAAACGCCAAGGAAAACCCGTGGAAGACGACCTACGCCGAAGAAGCGGGCTTCAAGCCGAGCGACAGCATCGTGACGCATTTCAGCGCCTATCTCGGCAACGCCAACATCGACCATGACAGCAAGACCGGCCAGCGCCTCCTGACCACCCTGTCCACCGGCCTGCTCGGATCGGCTTCCGGCCTCGCCTCCTGCCTTGCCGACTACGATGCCACCTATGCCATCAACAACAAGGTTTCCTTCGCGTTCATCGTCCTGTGCCCCGAGCACGCGGCGACCATCGCCAAGGACTTCCCGGACCAGCGGGCCGCCCGCGACTTCATGCGGGAAACGGCGGCCATGCCGTACAAGTTCTACTCGCAGGAAACCTGCGTTCCGGGCAAGGACTTCGGTCCCTATGACGAAAACACCTTTATCCCCCGCTTCAAGAAGACCGAGTCCATCAAGTTCTTCGTTTCGGGCGGGCCGGGCAAGCAGTCCCAGATCTGGGTACCCTTCCCGCAGGTGTTCAAGCCCGTTTCCAAGAAGATAGCCGAATAGCCCCTAACGTCGGAGCCTTCTTCGCGGGGCTCCAGCTCCGTTTTTCCCCGCGCCTTGCGTACACCCAAGAGCCACGGATCGTTTCCGATCCGTGGCTCTTGGCGATTGCCGGGCTGGAGGCGGCCCGGCTTTCTGGGAGCCGGAATCAGGCGCGGCTTTCCGCACTCCTGTTCTGACGGGTCATCAATCCGATCATGACGGAATCCGCGGCGCTGAAAATCTTCTCGTTGAATTCCCGCAGGGTGATGCCAAGCTCGTGGATGTCCGGGCTGATGATGCCCTGCGTGTTGCGGATGCCCCGGTTTTCGAGGGCCAGCATGGCGGCTGACCATGCCTCGCTGGCGGCGTTGCTCACCTTGAGCCCGCAGGATTCCTTGGCTCCGTCGCAGATCATGCCGAGGAGCGTCCCCACAAGGGTGATGGCGGCAAGCTCCGCCTGACGCGGGGTTCCGCCGTACAGCCGGACGATGCCCGCCGCCGCTCCGGCCCCTGCCGCCACCGCACAGCCGCAGGTGGGGGTCAGGCGTCCGGTATAGGCCTTGATGTAGCCGCACACCAGATGGCTGAGGGCCAGCGCTTCGGCCAGCTTGCGGTCGTCCGCGCCAAGCTCGCGGGCCGTCATGGCCACGGGGATGACCGCCACGATGCCGTGGTTCCCCGAACCCGCGCTGCTCATGACAGCCACGTCCCCGCCGCTCATCCGCAGATCCGACGCGGCTCCGGCGACTTCCTTGATCTTCTCCGACAGCGAACCGTACCCGTTGTGCTTCGCAAGGGCGCTTCCGATGCCGATGCCCGCCTGCTCCGTCCCGGCATGATCGAGGATCGCCATGTTCATCCGCGCGCCTTCGAGCATCTGCCGCACAATGGCGTCGTCGATGCCGAGCGCAAGGTTCCACAGCTCCTCAAAATGCATGGCCGTAAGCTCATCCGTCCAGTCCGTGCCGCCGCTTTGCGCTTCCAGCGGCTGATCGACGAGGACCGCCCCGTCCGCCACAAGCCGTTCGACATGGTCGTGCTTGCGGGCCACCGTACAGGAGACGGTATGCCCGCCGCCCGAAAGCGTCACCCGCGCCCACATGGAAGGCGTGCCCTGTACGACCTCTTCCGCCATTTTTCCGGCATCAATGAAGGCCTGCGCCTGTTCCACAGTGGCCGCCGGGATGTCCTCAAGCGCCATCAGCCCCTTGTCGGGATTGCCGCCGAGCGCGCCGAGCACGCACGCCAGCGTCAGCCCCCGCAGGCCGTTCGTCCCCGGGATGCCCACGGAACGCCCGTTCTTATAGATGGCTACGGACATCTCCAGCCGGATGCCTTCCGGCTGCGTGGGAAGGTGGCGGGCGGCGACGGCGGCGGCATAGGCAACGGCCCCCGGCTCGGTGCAACCGATGGTGGGCTTTACTTCACTCTGAAAAAAAGCATACAGATCCATGATTCCTCCAAATGGCGCGAAACAATATGCCTCCCGCTTTTCAAGAAGCGTTCCAACCCGCTGAGGGCGCTACCCTGCCGTTTTCCAAGGGCAAAAAAGGTGAGGCTGCTTTTTTCGCATTTCACGCCTGCCTTTTTCTCATATGGATGAGAAAAATGTAAGAAATGAGAAACGACGTTTTCTCAAGATCGCCTTTTTGGGGAAAAGCGTATGCGCACGGCCTCCACTTCGATCCCGCACTGGATCGATGCGCCCCTTGAACCCCCGTTGCCCCCGGATTCACCGATCCGCGCCCGCTGGAGCGCGGTGCGAAACTGCCTGCCGCCGCTGGCCGAGCTGCTGGACGTGGAAATCGTGCTCATGATCGCCGAGGGCTATTGCGTCGGCGGGACAGGCACGTACCGGGGCGCATCGGCTGCAAGATGCCCGAGGACACCGCGCTCACGTACAGCCCGCGGAGCAGGCAGAGCACGACGGTCCTGCCGCCGGGCGAGGATGCGGTCTGCCGTGCCTGTCCGGGCCGGGGGGCCTGCACGGATATGGCGAATTTCACCGGTCCGGTGCCCGTGGACGGGAACGTCGCGGTCGTGGCGCAGATTGTGGCGTTCACGGACGACCAGCTCATGGAATTGCTCATGAAGGCTGAGAAGGCGAGCTGATCGGCCGGGTGGCCGGATCCGCGCGGACTCGGGCGCGCAGGGTGGAAGCCCTGCCGGAGCACCCCTGCGGCAGCCGTTTCCCGGACATCATCGGGGAAAGCGAAGCGATGCTCCGCCTTAAGGCCTCCATCCTGAAAGCGGCGGCACACGGAAGGAAAAAAGGCGGCGGCGAGCGAACCGGGCATCAGCCTCGCCACGCTCTACCGCCGCACGGGACAGCTCGGGCTGTTCCCCGGAAAGCGGGGGTAACCCGGATGCGCGAACCTATACGCGGGGGGCGGGAAACGCCCGGGCGGCCTGAATGGCGGTAAGCGCGATCATCTTGCAGCGCGGCAACACGGTGTCCACCGACAGGTATTCACGGGGGGAGTGGAGTTCCGCCCCTTCTGGGCCCATGCTGCAAATGGAGGGGATGCCCAGCACGCTGGCGGTGAATCCGGCTTCGGACGCCCCGAGCGCCCGGTTGCGCCGGATGGTGTAGCCGCCCATAGCTGCGCAGGCCCGTTCCGCCATGCCGAACAGTGTTTCCACGTCCGCCGTGTATTCCAGCGGGTGCAATCGGATGCCGCCGCTGATCCGCGTGGTGGTCCGGGGCACAAAGGTGCGTGCCGCCACTGCCCGGACGTTCTCCACAAGCCGCTCCGCCGCATCGACCGTATTGAAGGTGATATGGATGCGGGCGTCCGCCCACGGGGCCACGGCATTGGCGGAGTTCCCGCCGCTGATGAGCCCGGTGTTGACGACGGTCTGCGCCTGCGCGTCGACAAAGGCGTCGAGGGCCACAATCTTGTGTGCCAGCTCCAGAATGGCGGAGGCTCCGTCTTCGTAGCAGCGCCCGGCATGGGCGGAAATCCCCGAAATCCGCATGTGGAAATGCCCCGAACCCCGGCGCTCGGTGGTCACGCCGCCGTCCGGGAACCCCGGTTCCGCGCAGATGACGGCGCGCGCCCCGCCGATCCGCTCACGGTAGACGCGGGTAGCCGTGGGTGCCCCCAGCTCCTCGTCGGGCGAGAACATGAGCGTCATGGGAACGTCGATGAGCCCGAGCTCCTTCAAGGCGCGGGCGGCGAACATGTTGGCGACCACCCCGGCCTTCATGTCGGCCACGCCGGGGCCGTAGGCGCGGCCCCCCTCCACCCGGAAGGGACGGGCCGCCGCCGTTCCGGCGGGGAACACCGTGTCCATGTGCCCCAGAAAAACGATGCCCGGCCCGGCTTCCCGCTCGTGGGTACGGGCGGAAAACACGTTGCCGAGCTTCTCCATCCAGCTCTCGTCGGGGTCGATGGCGGGCTTGGCGATCTTTTCCGTATGGAATCCCGCCTCCCGCATCCAGCCGGAAACGGTTTCCCCGACCTTGTTCACGTCCTCCCCGTCTTCGGAAAAGGAATCCATGTTTACCAGCCGCTCGATCATGCCCATGATCTCCGGCTGGCGCCCGTCAAAGTAGGCATTGAGTTTCCCGGTCGCGCTCTCCAGTTCCATGAAAGGCTCCTTCTCCGGCTGACCGCCGGACGGATACACGGTTGAGGACGGAATGGGACGGGCCGCCTGCGGTTACGGGAGGAACCCGCCCCGCAAGGCGGCCTGACGTGATGTTCCTTGAAAAGGGATACGGAGTTCGGCTTATTTTGGCAATGCCTCCGCCATGTTCCGTGTTCGCCCAAACCGGGGAAAGCCAGAAACGGGGGGCGTCCCTCAATCAGCCCGCTGCGGGCAACCCTTTTTCGCCGCAGGCACTTTCCGGCGGGAAAATCGCTTGATAGAAAAAGGACAACGAAATACTGTGAACTCACGATTTCGTTAAACGGAATAGCATTCCGTAATACGGAACGAAAGAGAAGACAGCATATCGGCTTCCATCCAAGTTCTGACCCGCGCCATGCAGCTTCTGGAGATTCTACCCCGGAAGGACGCACCCATGTGCCTTGCGGAGATCGCCGAGGCGTCCGGCCTGCCTAAAAGCAGCGCCTATTCGTCATCATGTTAGTGCCTCGCCTTCGAGTATGCGGCTGACGGCATCCGGGCCAACGCCCTTTGCCGCAGCCAGATCCTTACGGATATGAACGTGAAGCGGTACGCCCGCGAAGTCGTCGCCGAAGGCTGTACGCCCGAGGAAACCATGCGGCGGGCCATTGCCACCGTCCCGCCCGGACGCATCGGCACCCCCCGGGATATGGGCCTTGCCGCCGCGTTCCTCGTTTCGGACGCTTCCGCCTACGTGACCGGGCAGGCACTGAACGTCACCGGGGGCCAGATCACCGAGCTCTAGCGTTTCCCCCTCTCCCAAGCTTTCGGATGGCCTTTCCCCGGAGGCCGCTTTCCCCGTTTTTCTCGACGTTTCTTTTTTCCGTGCATCCTCCACCAGCAAACGGAGAGCCGCCCAATGAAGCCTCATGAAACAGCCTTCCCCTGCGAACCCCCTCGCCTGTCTTTCCGTATGGCAGGCCCGTCCTGTACGGAAGGCATGGTTACGTATTGGCCACATTCCGCCGCCGTAACGGAGGCCGGGGCTTGCAGCGGCCCTTGTCAAGGGATGCACGAAGGGATCAACGGCGGCGGACGGAAAGCGGGCTCCCAGTCTCAGGAAAAGGGGCTCTTCCGCTTCGCCATTCTTTCCAAGGAAACCGGGAACGCCGTCGGCACCCTTGAATGCTCCTCCGCAACCGAAGGGGATGACTCCGCAAAGACCATGCGGATCAGGCTTGCCGGACAACACGATTCCGAAAGCTATCTTGAGGAAGCGCTCCGGTTTGCCGTCCTGACGCTCATCCCCGCCCATGCGCTTCGGGGGTTGCGCGTCATCGTCCCCCATGCCCATGAGCGCGTATCCTTGCTGAAACAATACGGTTTCGAACCTTCAGGAGAGGGCGGCCCTGCCTTGTTCCAAAGGGCGGACCGGACGTATTTCGACGTGGGAAAGGGCATGGCCCTCTGCGGGCTGGCGTGCTGCGTGTGCAGCGAGAACCCCACATGCGCGGGGTGCAGGAATGGGGGATGCAAGGACAGGTCATGGTGCCAGCCCTTCAACTGCTGCAAACAAAAAAAGCTCAACGGCTGCTGGGAGTGCCCGGCATTCCCCTGCGACAACCCCATGCTCAACAAGCCGCGCGTGCGGACGTTCGCCGCGTTTGTCCTCGAACACGGGGAAGCCGCGTTGATCCGGGCTTTGCAAAAGAACGAAGCGGACGGCGTACTCTACCATTATCCGGGGCGGCTCGTCGGAGACTATGATCTGCCCGAAAGCGGAAGCGCTATCCGCGCCATGCTGCTGAGAGGGCTGGAGGCGGCCCAAGACGCCCATTCCTGAACTACACGCCGAACAAAAACCGAGGCCGCTCCCGGCGCTCCTGCAAAAAGGGGGGAGATGGCTCTCCCCCCCTTTGTATGGGAATGCGTTGCGGCCTTTTTCCGGCGGAAGCGGGCCTACTGCTTGTTCAGATCCCTGAGCCACTGGATGATGCCGAAGAACACCCACACGCCGCAGACGATATTCAGGAAGAAAGACAGATAGAACAGGTATTTCGTCAGTTGAAGCCACATGATGACGCCTCCGGCGGTTAGTTGAGGTCGGGGAGGAAGGGGCCTTCGGGCTTGTGGCCCTTCATCTTCTGATGGACGAAGAACAGTACGAGACAGTTCATGCCGATGCCGATGAAGTTGGCGGGGATGCCGAAGGGTTCCCCAAGCACCTTGTCGCTCCACAGGAAGAAGCTCAAGCCGCCCGCGATGACGGCTGGAGCGCCCGCGTAGGGGGAGATCTTGCCCCAGAGCAGGCCGCACATCAAGGGGGGAAGGATGGCGGAAGGCCACAGCTTGAACATGTAGATCATCAGGCCGAACACGTCCTGGAAGATGATGGCCACGCCGATGGAGATGCCGCCCACGACCAGTGTGGACAGGCGGGACTGGCGCAGGAGATCGGCCTGCGTAGCGGCCGTGTTGATGAACTTGTTGTAGATGTCGCGGGTGTAGATGACCGCGGATGTGTTGATCATGGCCGCGCCGGTGGACATGACGGCGGCGAGCAGCGCCCCGAACACGAGCCCGGTGATGCCGGGAGGCAGGATGTCGCGGATAAGGTTGGTGAAGGCCAGATCGGGCTTCACGTCGGGCTGGATTGCCATGGACGCCAGGCCGATGGCGGCGGTGGTGGCCATGAAGAAAATCCAGTGCACGCCGAAAATGAGCAGCCCGTTCTTGCTGTCCTTGGCGGACTTGGTGGAGGCGTAGCGCTGGATGTAGTACGGCGCGCAGAACTCGCCGAGCAGGAAGCTGAAGAACAGGCCGAGGAACTGGACAAGGGACCAGTTGGCCAGGGGCTTCATGTTCGTCTCAAAGCGCGGGTTGGAGTAGAGGATCGACATCATGGCGTCGAACCCGCCGAGGTGATCGATGGCGAGATAGGCGCAGAGCGTAACCCCGATGACGATGATGACGTACTGCACGGCGTCGGTGAGGGTTACGGCGAGGATGCCGCCCGACCACGTATAGGCCAGCGTTACGATTGAGGCGATCAGCGCGGCGGGGATGAGGCTGATGCCCGTGGCGGTCTGGAGGATGGCGCCCATCGCCAGGATCTGTACCCCGAACGCCCCCACGCAGAACAGGAATCCGAACACACTGGAAAGCAAGCGACCGGAACGCCCATAGTAAATCCCATACAGGTCCCCGAGGCTGTAGACATTTTTCCCGGCGTTGTGGACGCGCCCGGAGATGAACAACCCGGAGAAAATCTGGTTGATGACGACGCCGGTAAGCGCGAAGAACACGATGATCCCTGTAGTATGCATAAACGAGATACGCCCGATGGTTGCGCCTCCGCCGCACAAGGTGGCGGCGATGGCGGCGAAGAAGATCGGAAGCGGCATACTGCGTCCGGCCACGGCGTAGTCGTCGAAGTTTGAGACCTTTTTCATCGAGTAATAGCCGAGGTACATGACCAGCGCGAAATAGCCGGCGATGACGAAGTAGTCGACAATGTGCATGGGATGTCCTTGTAGCGGGGAGATTCACGGTTGCGGGAACGGGTTACTTCGTTTCGGGAAGCCGCAGGAGGGCGGAAAGCGGCACGGGCCGCAGGGGGGAGCGGACATGCAGGCGCCCCATATCGGGGATGGCCCTGCCCGCGGTTTCCGCCGCAATGGCCGCCAGAGCCGGGCCGCAGGTCCTGCCCTGGCAATTGCCCATGCCCGCCCGCGTGCGCAGCTTTACTTCGTTGATGTCGGTCAGGCCGTCGCGGACGGCTTCCCGGATATCCGCCGCGCTGACGTTCTCGCAGCGGCAGACGGTCACATCGTCCGGCACGGCATACAGATCCTTGCGCGGCGAGAACCATGCGTCCAGAAAAGCCTTGGATGCCGTCTGCACGGCAAGGGAACGCAGCAGGGGTGCGCTGCGCCGCCTGAATTCCTCCGGCCCGATGCCTTCCTGCCGCTCCGCCACGGCCAGACCCGCCAGTTCTCCCGCTATCCCAGCGACGGCGGCACCGCGTACGCGGCTGCAGTCCCCGGCGACGTATACGCCTTCCCGCGCCGTCCTGCCGCAGCCGTCGCAGGCCACGGTCCAGCACTGCTGGCGCGCATCCCAATGGTGGGGCAGATCCAGCGCGTTCGCCATGTGCGTACGCGGGATGCCCCCGCCGTGGTACAGCAGGGTCGCGGCTTCCAGCGTGTGCGCCGTCCCCTTGGAAAAGAAGGAAACGCGCTCAAGGCGATCCGCACCCTGCGCCTCGATGCCGCTGACGTCGCGGTACACGGGCGTCCCGCTCTTCCGCACGTCGTTGAGCATGGACAGGCCCCGGAGCAGCAGGGGCAGGCCGAGCAGCCCCGCCGGGAGGTGCGGCGCGGCCTTGAGCATGTTGCTGGGCGGCGTCTGATCCAGCACGGCGGCGAGGGGGTGCCCCTTGCGGATCAGATGGCTCGCCACAAGGTAGAGCAGGGGGCCGCTGCCCGCGAGCACTACCGGCGTTTCCGGAAGCAGGCCCGCCGTCTTGAGGAGGATGTCGCCCGCCCCGGCGTTCATGACCCCGGGAAGCGTCCAGCCCCGGAAGGGGACCGGGCGCTCCATCGCGCCCACGGCGATGATGAGGTTTCTGGCCCGCAGATCGAGGACTTCCTCACCACGGGAGGCCAGAATGCGATCCTGTTCCAAGAACCAGACCGTCGTTTCCGGCAGGTATTCCGCGCCGGAACGCCTGAAGCGCCGGACGAGCTCCGTGCCGTCGCGGTAATCGGCGGCCTCGGCAAAACGCTCCTCCGCGCCCGGAGCCGTGACATGGCGGTAGATCTGGCCGCCGGGAAAAGCCTGTTCGTCCACGAGGACGACTTCAAGCCCGGATTCGGCTATGACGCTGGCGGCGCGCAGCCCGGCCGGACCCGCGCCGATGACGAGGGCATCCCACTGGCGGCTCATCGCTCCTGCTCCTTGTCGGGGTATTGGCGTTTGATGTCCATGCCCTCACGGACAATCGTGAGGCAGGCCTGACGGTTGGGCTGGCCGTCGATTTCCACGAGGCATTCGAAACAGGTGCCCATCATGCAGAAGGGTGCCCGGCGCTCCCCGGTCAGAGGATGGATGCTCGTATATCCGGCGTGCGCGTCCCCAAGAAGCGCCGCCGCCACGGTTTTCCCGGCGGGCACGGCGCAGGGCTTGCCCTCAAACGTAACATTGACCAGAGCGGCGTCCTCCGCCGCGGCTTGTGAAGCGGACATGGCCGTATTCCTTGAAAAAGAGTTGAAGGCGGTCACTTGTTCGGAGCCTCGGCATGGGGTGACGAGGCCGCCGATCCCTGAAATCCCGAGCCGCCTCCGGCGAACCGGGACAGCCCGAAGATGGCCCCGTCCGGCGGCAGCGGCTTGCCCATGACATAGTCGGGCAGGGCCTGCTCCAGAATGGCGGCAAGGGACACCGCGCTGTGCATGGCGAAGACGAAGGCGTTCTCGTGCCCCGGAATCCGGTCGTAAATGGGGTAGGCGTCCTTCGGCCACACGCGCAGCCCGGTCCAGAACCGCAGGATGCGCTTGCGTTCCAGCTCGGGCCAGACACGGACGGCCCATTGCGCATTGGCGGCGAGCACTTCGGGGGTGAGCCTCCTGTCCATGCCCATGTTCTCATGGGCCGCGCCGATCATTACCGTGCCCCCGAAGGTGCGGGCGATGCCGAGCAGGGGGATGGGGAGGACATCGGCGGGGATGCGCTCCAGGAGCATCACCTGGCTCTTGTTGGGGAAGACGGGGATGTCCGTGCCGAGCTGCGCCGCGAGCTTGCGGACGCCGAGCCCGGCGGCGAGCACGACCTTGCCGCATTCCAGCGTCCGGCCTCCGCAGACGAGGGTATAGCCCTTGCCGGAGGGCTTCACTTCCGAAACCCGTTCCCCGGCGAACAGCGTGCCGCCGAGCCTGACGAAGCTTTTACGGAACGCGAACATCAGGTGCAGGGGATCGACGTAGCCGTCCATGTCGGACCAGATCCCGCCGGAAACTTCCGGGCCGAAGGGGACCTTGGGCAACATGCCTTCAAGTTCCCTGCGGGAAAGCACGGAGGCCGGGTATGTGCCGTCCTCGGTTTCGGCCCGGAGCTTTTCGATGAACTGGGCGCGCGCCTCAAGCTCGGCTTCCCCGAGGCAGGGGATGATCCCGCCCGTGGGCGCGTAGCCCGTATCGATGCCGGACAATTCCTTCAACTCCGCCGCCAGCTTGCCGTAGGCCCGCGAGGAGGCGAAGCCCCAGCGCACGAACTGCGGGCAGCCGAGCGCCTTGGACTGGCACCAGATCAGGCCCATGTTGGCCCGGGAAGCGCGGGAGAAGGTGGGGACGGCATCCACAAGGCAGGTCTTCACGCCCCGTTTCGCCAGCCCGTACCCGACGGCGGCCCCGGTTACGCCGCCGCCCACGATGACGACGTCGAATGAGGCGTTCATCGGGGTTCCTTCCAGGCCACGCAGTCCATCTCGACCTTGAAATCGTTCATCATATGCCCCTGCACGGTCACACGGGCCGGGGCGTGTTCGATGGAGAAATACTGGCTGTAGATGCGGTTGAAGATGGCGAAATCGCGGGGATCGTCCAGCCAGACGTTGACTTTGACCACATCCTCGGGGCCGTAGCCTGCCTGACGGAGGGTCTTCATGAGGTTGTCCAGCGTCTGCCGGGCCTGTTCCGCGATGCCGCCGACCACAAATTCCCCTTCGGCGTTTTTCGGGACCTGACCGGCGACGAACAGCCAGCCGTCCGCCTTCACCGCCTGCGAAGCGGGCACGCCGCCCTGCTTGGGCAAACCAAAACGCTCAATGCCTCCCATAAATTCCTCCTCTCAAGTTTGGGGCGGGCGGTTGCCCGTCACACCCACTGGTTCCGCCGCACGCAAAAGGCCGCGTAGGCGATCAGGGAATTGATATCGTAAACCGGGACGGAAACCGCCTCCTGCACGGTCCGGGCGAATACGCTCAGGTCCGTGCATTCGAGCAGCAGGGCGTCCAGCGGCTGCCCGTCCGTCATGGCGGCCGCGGCGGCCCCGATCTCCGCGCCCACGGCGTCCGTGTCCATGACGGGCGCGGCCCCTTCCAGAATGGTCTTCCGGAAAACCGGGAAATTCTCCATGCCCGCGATGGCCAAGGCGTCGATCTGCGCGTCGGGAACGCCCGCCTGCCGGAAATGCTCGGGCGTCAGCGAACCGGAATGCGCGGTGAGCACGCCGATGCGGCAGCCCGGGCCGTGCAAGGTATGGATGAGCGGGATCTGGACAAGGCTGGACATGAGCACGGGGACGGAAACGGCGCTGGCCACGGCCTTCTGAAACAGGGCCATGAAGCCGCAGCTTCCGGCGATGGCTCTGACCCCGTCCCGCTCAAGTTCGCGGGCGGCGTCGACGAACAGCGTTTCGAGCTGCGCCGAGGTGCTGGACAGGATTTCTTTGGCCCCGACGCCGCGCAAGACCCGGCAGACAACGGGGAAATCGAAGGTAAGGGGATTTCTGAGCTGCCCCGGAGGTTTGGGGAACAGCGTATCAAGGCAGAGGATGCCGATTGGGGTGTCGTAGTACAGGTAACCGCTGGGTATCCGCATAGTGCACTCCCGTGGGCGCTGGCGCCGGATGAAGGGCCGGATGATTTATCATAATATGATAAATGTGTTACAATATGATTTGAGTAGCGGTTTTATAAGCCTTCGTCAAGGCGCGCGGCGGCGGGAAAAGAAGAAAAAAGTATCATGAACCCGTTACCAATAAAGCATTTTTCTCTTTTTCCTCCCTCTAATACGCTTGCTTGTATCGTTATTTTTATAATGCCCCACCAATGCTCAAAAAGGAACGATCCGATACGGCGGGACTCCAAAAACAGGGCGGAAGCGGAGTGGCGGCACGCGGCGGGAACGCCGCGCCCTGAAAGGCGAAACCGGCCCGAAAGTGCGGATGGAGCGGGATGACAAGGTAACGGAGAAAGGAATGGGCGGGGGCGGGACGAACCAGAAACCGGAAGGCGGAGAGCGGAAGGGGGCCGGCACCGGGAGTTGCGGCCCCCGCGGGGATCGGGCGCCCGGCCCGGGGCGATAATGCCCGCCCCCGGAAGGAAGGGGACGCGCAAGCGCCGGGGATGCGGGTTACCTTCCAGCCGCACGCTGGAGGGGGGCGGAGCGGCGGACACCGCAAATGGGCCCGGCGTGGGGGGATCAGGACAGGGCGCTTTGCAGTTCTTGAATGATTTTCGGTTGATCCTTGTCCCATTGCTCGGAACGGACGGCGTCTATAGCAATGCTCCCCACGGCCTCATTCCCCATGCGCAGGACATGGGAAACGCCGATGGTCCCTTCAAGCAGCATCCCTTGGGCCGAGGCATACCCCTTCCGGCGGGCTTCGGTCAGGAAACCGCGCAATGCCGAGAAATCCGTCTTGAGCACGAACCGGATTTCCTGCTCGTTGTGGGTAAGGATCATTTCCGCCTCATCTTCCGGCATGGCGGCCAGAATGGAAAGCGTGGCCGATCCCATGCCGAGCGGGCGGCGGTCGCCTGTTTTATTGAGAAAAACCTGTATGGGATGCCAGCCGTCGAGACGCTCCACGCACACGGCGTCGTAGCCGTTCCGGGCATAGAGGATGGTCGAATAGCCGAAGCGGCGGGATATGCGTTCCGCCAGCGGCAGAAACCGGGCGCGGATAAAGGCGGCGACGTCCATGCGCGGGCTGATGAGGCAGGAATCCCCGATGTGGTATTTCTTGGTAACAGGGTCACAGGCCACGAAATTTTTCTGGCGCAGTACCGTCAACAGCCTGTGGACGGTGGCAACGGGGATATCGAGGGATACGCTCAGCTCTTTGGGGGTTATCATGCGGTCGCCGCAGAGGATCACCTCTTCCAGAATGTTCAGAACGCGATAGACGCTTTGCGCGCCTTTGATGGTCTTTTGGTTGGAATCCATAACCATTCTTGCCGATTGAAGGTTGTAACTACGATGCGCCGTGGGGAATGGCCGCCAAAAGGAAACGCGCCGCCCCCGTCCGGGACGGCGTGTGAAGACGACCGCAACATTTGAGAAGCCGGTACGGATATCCCGGAAGCCCGCGAGGGCGGCTTCAAAGGCTCTCCGCCGGGCCGGGGTTCCCGCCGGGGACGGGTTCGCCGTACTCCAGCGACACCCCCGCAGGCCCCCTTGCGGAAACCGCCGCCCCATTTTCCGGTGCGCGGGGTGTCCGCCTCTTTTCCGGGCATTCCCTATGCCATTTCTTGCAATAACTTGTTTGTACTGTCAATATTACCGTATGATAGAATGCTTCAACGCCGATTGGCCTTGAGGCGGCAGGGCGGCATTGTGGGGAGCCCCTTCCCAAAACCTGACGGCCTGCGCGCCTGTTCCCCTTCTCCTCATCTTTTTTTCTCCAGACCCCATGCCGGATGCCGCCCACGCTTTCCCGTCCCCCTCGCGCCTTCACGCGGCAGCCTCAACGTACTACACGGAACCTCTTCATTTCTTTTCATATATCGCTTGTGCGAAATGTGTATTTTTCTCTTGCCTTTTACTCACGGCCGGAGTATCAGAAAATTATAATTCAATATTAAACTTTTTAATATAAAATTATGGAGGTCCGCATGGCCGCGCAACTGCTGTTGCAGCATGTGAAAACACCGTCCGGCGCTTGTGCCGACATACTCGTCGATGCGGGACGGATTGTCCGGATCGCGCCCGATCTGCCTCCGTCCCTCGCGGACACCCGCCTGGATGCCGAAGGGCACATGGCGGCACCCGGTTTCGTCAACGCCCATATCCATCCGGCACAGACATTTGTGGGCGGCCCGTGGGTCGACTACGACTATGCGGATACGGTCCCGGGGCGGGCGAAGACGGAAGCCGAATACCTCGCCAAGCACGGCCGCATGAACAGTTTGAGGAATTGTTACGTGCAGTTCCGGGAAGCGATCCGACGCGGTACGACCCATGTGCGGGGCCACATCGACGTGGGCGTGTTCGGGCTTGCGGAGCTTGAAGACGCGGCCCGCGCCCGGGAAGCCTTCCGGGACGTGCTGGACATCGAGTATGTCGCCATGCCCTCAAACGGCATCCTGAACATGAAGACCGATCCCGAACAGACCATTGCCGCGGCCCTGCGCGCGGGAGCCTCCAGTATCGGCGGGGCCGACCCCTGCGACCGGGACCGCGATCCCGTGCGCTCCGTGGAGCTGACTTTGCGTCTGGCCGCCGAACACGGCGCCAAAGTGGATCTGCACCTGCATGAGTTCGGTTCGATGGGGCTTTTCTCGCTCGATCTGCTCTTCAAGAAAATCCGGGAATACGATCTCCGCGACCGCGTGACCATCAGCCACGCGTGGTGCCTCGCCAACCTCCCCGACACCCGGTACCAGCCCATAGCCGAAGCCTTTCAGGAACTCGGCATCGGCATCATCACCCACGTCCCCGGTCATGTCCCCTTCCCCTCCCTCAAGCAGGCCCGGCGCTGGCAGGTCCGTTACGGCGTCGGTACGGACAACATGCGCAACCTCTGGGGGCCCTACGGCATGAACGACATGCGCGAACGGGTCATGCTGCTGGCCTACCTCAGCGACTTCCGCCGCCGTGAGGATCTGGAACTGGCTTACGACGCGGGCACATACGGCAGCGCGTCCGTGCTGGGCCTGCCCGACTACGGGCTGTCGGAAGGCTGCTGGGCGGATCTGGTCGTGTTCCCCGTCGAAAACAGGGCCTGCGCCCTGCTCGAAGGCCCCATGCCCCGGTTTGTGATCAAGCGCGGCGTCCTTGTCGCACGGGACGGCGAGTTGACGGACGCCGTCCCGCCGTGCCCGGAATAACCCTCGGTCCCTTCCACATCAGGAGAACGCGTATGAAGCCTTTTTTCGACATGTCCTTACTGATCGCATTCGGATTCTTGTCTCTGCTTCTCCTCCTCGGCGTCCTGCTTCGGGCCAAGATCAAGTTTCTCCAGAATTTTATGGTTCCCGCCTGTCTCACGGGCGGGGTGATCGGCTTTTTCATCCTCAACACCACGGGCTTTCCGCAGGTCCAGCCCGAACTGTACCCGGCGCTGGCCTACCACTTCTTCACCATTTCCTTCGTCTGCATCGGGCTGAGGGGCATGAGCAAGGTCGACCAGAGCAAGGGCTCCGCGACCAGGGAAATGGTGCGCGGTTCGATCTGGCAGGCGCAGATGTTCCACATGAGCCTCTGTTCGCAGCTCATCCTCGCTACGGGTATCGTCTACCTGCTCAACGCGCTGACCGGGCAGCATTATCTTGAATCCATCGGCTTCCTCGCGGCGCAGGGGTTCGCGGCGGGGCCGGGGCAGGCCATTTCCACCGGGCTGGTCTGGGAAAAGTTCGGACATTCCGGCATGGGGCAGCTCGGAATGACCTTCGCCGGGGTCGGCTTCATCGTGGCGTTCGCCATCGGCGTGCCGCTGGTGCGCTGGGGCGTGCGGAAGGGGCTGAACACCTACCCCGTGGGCAGCGTCCCGGAAGAAGTGAAGACCGGCCTGCTCGCACCGGAGAACCGGCCCTGCGGCCTGCGCCAGGTCACGCAGAACTCCAACGTCGATTCGCTGGCCCTCCAGCTGGCGCTGGTGCTGGGCGCATGGATGCTGGCCTATTACGCCGTCGAGGCCGTGGCTACGCGCGTGCCTTCGAGCATCGGCGGGACCATGTGGGGGCTGTTCTTCCTGATCAATATGGTATCCGGGATGCTGATCCGCTTCGTGATGCGGAAGCTCGGCATCGTCCATCTCATCGACGGCGACTCCATGACCCGGCTGACCGGCTGGATGATGGAATTCCTGCTGCTCAGCACCCTCATCGGCATCAAGTTCGCGGTGGTGAAGGACTACATCCTCCCCATCATCGTCCTTTCCGTGGTCCTCGCCGTCTTCACCCTGTTCTTCATCCTGTATTTCGGACGCCGCGTCCCCGGCTACTCCTTCGAGCGGACGGTCATGATGTTCGGGACCTGCACGGGGACCATCCCCACCGGGCTCATCCTGCTGCGCATGGTGGACAGCGAGCTGAAGACCACGGTTTCCGTGGAGGCGGGCATGTGGAACATGGCCGTGTTCATCTTCTTCTACGTCAATTTCATTTTCCACGGCTACGTCGTCTACGACTGGGGGATGCCCGCCACGCTCGGGCTCTTTGCGCTGACGTTCCTCGCCAACTACATCATCCTGAGGGTGTTCAAGCTGATCGGGCCTAAGCGGTTCTAGATCCGGCAGCACCTATGGCAAAGCCCCCGGAAAGCGCTTTCCGGGGGCTTTTTTCAATGGATGCCCTCACCGGGCCTTGCGGGGACGCGGCCTAGACTTCCCCGCGCTCTTCCAGATCCAGCAGGATGCGCTTCAAGAGCGTCCGGAGCTGCTCCTTTTCTTCCGGGGAAAGCATGGTAAGCAGCCGCTTTTCCATGTCCGTCTGGGCGAGGAACGACTCGCGGGCCATCTCCAGCCCCTCCGGGGTCAATTCCACAAGGACGTTCCGACGGTTCTCCCGATCCGCATTGCGCCGGATCAGCCCCTTTTCCTCAAGGTGATCCATGACGTTGGTGATCGCCCCCGGAGTCCGGTAGGCCTGTTTCGTGATGTCTTTGGGATTGAGCGTATACGGTGGCCCGGCATGAAGCAACGCCGACAGCACGTCGGCCTCTCCGTTCTTGATGCCGAAGGGCTTCATTGTTTCCGTACTTTTATGGTTATGATAGCGCGCGATACGGAGAATCCTGCCAAGGATGCTTTCAAGCCCGATGCCGGGAAACACCGTTTCCCATCGCTCGTTGCGGCGTTGCGTGTAATCTTTGGGCATGAACTCCCTCATAAGATAAAAAGATTTTCAACCGGCAAGCAGAGCATACCTCAGAACACCACGCGCGGGCAAACAAAAACAGCGCCGGAGAATGCCACATCCTCCAGTGATCCCATCTTTCCGGAACGCAACCGATATACTGCATCCTCCGTATCGGGCGTGGCGGCCTCAGCCGTCACGCCTCACCGCAGTGGCGCGGAAGGAAACCGATGCCGGGGATTCCGCCAGCCCAGACGTCTGAGCCAATGGCCGTGGAGGAAAGCATTCGTATTCCGGAGCGGCCCGGGGACGGAACGCTTCAGATTGTTCCTTCAAATTTTCGTTTTAAGGCATTTTTAAAAAATCTTTGGCTCGTATTTCATGGAAGGCATAAAGAGGCGTAAACGGCGCGCTGGACGCCTGAACAGGAAAACAGCTTTGGGGGCGGTTTGCTATTTATCTTAATAAATGTTAAGTTAAATAGAGAATCAACCGGAACCCTAAGGCTTGGCATGGCAACGCTCCCTGAAGTCATCTCCAACGGTGAACTCCCTATCTTGGACGACTGGGAGCCTCTTAGCAGAAAACGGATACTGCGGTACTTTGACCGAAGCCTCGAATACGCGGACGTCTCGGCCTACGTATCCGCACAAGGTGAACTGCTTCCCGACGAGCGCATCATCCTTGTTTTCCTCAATGCCGTTTACACGCAATCGCTGGCGACAGTGGAACTGTATTGCCGCTATGTCGTCGAGCTGTTGAACTACGCCCGGAAGCCTTCGTTCTCCGTTACGGCCCGTGATGTCGAAAGCTATATCAGGCAATGCAGGATGAAAGGCCTCAAGCCCCGTTCGGTGAATACGATTATCGGGGCTCTGAAAAGTTACTTCAAACGGCTGGCAGACACGGGCGCCATTGCCCTGAACCCCACGGCATTCATTAAAAAACGGAAGGACGGCGCGGGGATTTCACTCCCCGGGAACCTCACGCACAGCCTTTCTGAATCGGAGATGCTGCTCCTGTTCGACCGCCTTGCGGAACACGGAGCCCCGCAGCGGGACATTCTCCTTCTGAAGACACTCTTTATGACCGGATTGCGCGGCGAAGAGGCCGTTTCCCTCTGCTGGAAAGACATCACCGTCTGGCAGGGGCAACGCTATTTCAATGTCCTGGGCAAGGGATCAAAGGAAAGGCGCATTTATCTTCCTGATGAAATTGACGAAGGCCTTAACGAATATGGAAAACTGACCGGGACGTCTCCAAATCAGCCCATCTTTGGGAACCTCAGAAAACCATCCCGGCGGATCGGGCGCCACGCCCTGTACCATATGGTCAAGAAATGGCTGACGGCACTCATGAACAGGCCGGATGTCTCCCCGCACTGGTTCCGCCACTCCTGTTTTACCTATCTCGCCAGCAAGGGGGTCCGCCTTGAAAGCATACAGGCGCTTGCGGGACATGCTTCCATCGACACGACCATGCTGTACAACGAAGCGGCGCAGCTGATGGTCCCGGCGGGGACCGCCTTCAATAAATCCCATTCATATGAACCAATAAAAAGAATAGAATAAGGATGGGCAGCTCCCAGAGCTATTGGGTTCAGGCTTCACATGGTTCTGGAGATTCCTCTTCCCAAAACCAATGGGAGGCCCGCCCAGTGATCCATCCTTTCGGGAACATACGCCATCGCCATGGCAGAGTCCCCGCTCGAAGTTCCGGGCAGGGCCTCTTTGCGCATGTTCATCTGATATGTTCACCATAGCGAGGCGCTTTCTTTTGTACGCGGAACAGCCTAACGGATCGAAAGCAAATGCTTCTTTCGGATGAAGCCTTTCCCTTTATCCATAAAGCGTCCCCCTTCATGCCGGATGAAGGGGGACGCGGGAAACGTCAGGAAACCACGGCTGCGCCCGGCTACTGCAACAGCCCGAACATCCTCCAGAAGGGAATGGACACGATGAAGCCGAGCGTACAGATGACCATATAGGCCGCGCTCAGCTTGATCATGGAGCGGTGGTTGGCCATCTTGCCTTCAGTACCGAGGTCGGCACACAGGTAGAAGGCGTTCATATACTTGAGATACCAGATATCGCCCCCGGCAAACGCGACCATGCAGACGATCCACGGGTTCATGCCCAGCGGGATGAGCAGCGGCGGAAGGATGAGCACGAAAATGGCGGCGGCCGACGACATGGAGACGATCAGCAGGCGGATGACGCACATGCTCAGGATGATCGCAACGATGAGCGACGCCGGGCTGCCCACGACGCTCAGGAGGTAGGGCTTCAGCGCAACGCCGAGCCACCTGTCGACGTGCAGGGCCTGTATCACGGCGGCAAGATTGAGGATACTCCCAACATAGACCACCGAAGGCCAGTCTATGCCGTTCTTGAAGTCCTTCCGATCCATGACCTTGGACATCAGCAGCACGCACATGGCGGTCACGGCCACTTCGCCGGAGGAAATGCCGTGCCACGCTTCCGTCATCCACAGGAGCAGCGTGATGATGAGCGTCCACAGGGTGATCCGTTCCTCGCGGCTCAACGGGCCGAGATTCCTGATCTGTTCGGCCACGTTGTCCTTGGTGAGCCGGACGCTCTTGCTCGGCTTGTAGGCCCAAATGATGTACAGGCCCATGCCGACGAGCATCACGAGGCCCCACGGCAGCGACCAGAGGAGCCAGTCCAGCCACGTGACGCCGCGGTATTCGGGGGGGAGCATACCCACCAGCACGTAATGGGTGAACGAACCGCTCATGAACATGTGCCCCGCGAGTACGAACCCGACATAGCACGCCCCGAAGAGGCCACAGGCCCCGGCCTTCTTGCGCTCCAGATCCAGCTCGTCGCTGATGCTCAGCGCGATGGGCGTGGAAAGCGTTGCCTTTGCGTTAATGCTTGGAATGAGCGGAGAAATGACCGTACCCGAGGCGATGAGCCCCCAGACCTGCCCCGCGAAGGACGCCGGGAACAGATGCAGCACGCACAAGGAGATGCGCTTGAGGAGCCCCGTCTTGCCCGCCACCGCGCCGAGGGCGAACGCCCCCACCATGATCCACCACCCGGAAGTAGAGAATGTGGCGAACGCAGTCTGAAAAGGAACGCATTTCGTGGCCGCCCAAAAGACGCACATAAGCAGGCCCGTAACATATTCGGGCACGATCTGCGTTATCCACCAGCCGACGGCCCATACCGTGATCCCGAGGGCCTTCATGGTCTGCGGGGACAAGCCGTCCGGAGGGGTGATAAAGGCGATCCAGACACCAAGAAGGATAAAGAGAAACGAAAAAACTTGACGAACGCGCTGTATTGCATTGGGAGAAAGAATCATCGTATCCTCCTGTCACAGGAGACAGTGACCGCTAGGCGAGAAGCTCTTTTCCGGGAAAACCGTCTCCATGTTGACACGACAGCTATTTGTCCGTAGGTAAAGGAAAACGAGTAGATGCGCGATGCCGTCGACGCATGGGGGCAGCACGGAAGAACCGCTTGCGAAAAGCGGCCCTCCGCGACAAAGACGTTGCCCGAAGAGGAAAACCCGCTGGTTTCCCTCCATACGGCAAACGCCGCCCTTTCTGGTTTGCCCGCGATCCGCAAAACCGCAGGCAAACCACGATGTATCGCCTTTACCCGTTTCGCCGCCAGACGGTGCGCTCCCTTGCCGTGGAACACCGCGCTGGCTGTCCTTGCCTGCCATATGCCCGAACCTGCCAGTTCAGGCCTGTGGCAGGTTTTTTATTTGCCCGGCTGGAAAACGCGGGAAGCCTGCAGCGCCGTCAGGGCGATGAGCTTGCACCGCTTCACGATGGAAGAAGGGACAAGGTATTCGTTGAGGGAGTGGATATGTTCCCCTTCCGGACCCATGTTGCAGATGGTGGGGACGCCGAGGCTGGAACTGAAGCCGGCTTCGGACGCGCTGTCGTAATGCTGGCCCTTGATGGACATGCCGAGGAGCTCCCCGGCGTCCTTGACGAGCCCGAAGAGCTTGTCGCCCGCTTCGCAGCGCTCGAAGGGATAGAGGCGCAGCCCGCCGCTGATGGAGGCCGACGTTCCGGGGATCACGGTGCGGGAAACGGCGTCACGGATGCCCGCGACGACCTTTTGCCCATCCTCAAGCGTCCTGTAGGTCAGATGGATGCGGGATTCGGCCCACGGGGCCACGGAGTTGGCGGAAGTCCCGCCGCTGATCAGGCCCGTATTGACGGTGAGCCCACGCTCCAGATCCAAAAAAGTGTCGATCGCCAGCGTCTTGTGCGCGATTTCAAGGATAGCCGAAGCCCCGTCCGCATAACAGCGCCCGGCGTGGGACGCCTTGCCCTGTACTTTCAGGAACATATGGCCTGAACCTTTGCGGGATACGGTGACAAGCCCGCCGGGGCCGCCGGGTTCCGAGTTGATGGCGGCGCGTGCGCCGGGCAAGACCTGCGCCAGAGTCCGGGAAGCCGAGGGGGAGCCCATCTCCTCATCGGGCGAGAACATGAGGGTCATGGGGCAATCGATCAGGCCGAGCCGCTTCAGGGCCCGCGCCGCAAACAGGTTGGCCACAAGCCCCGCCTTCATGTCGGCCACGCCGGGACCGGTGGCCCGATCGCCCTCTATCTTGAAGGGCCGCGCCTGTGCCGTGCCCTTGGGGAAAACCGTATCCATATGCCCGAGGAACACGATCCCCGGCTCCGCTTCGCGCCCGTGCGTCTTGGCCATGAAAACGTGACCAAGATCCGCCTGCCACGGCTCGTCGGCGGGCGCTTCCGTCTTGGGCATCATGAACGTCTGGAAATCCGCCTCACGCAACCAATCCGTCAGGACGGTCCCCAATTGGTCCACATCCTGCGCGTCGGTCGTGAAGGAATCCATGTTGACGATCCGCTCCAGCAAACGGAGCATGTCGCCTTCCTGAGGGTCGAGATACGCATCAAGCTTGTCTTTCCATAACGTGAGGTCCATGCGGGGTTCTCCAATCGGCAAAAAGTTACGCTGAAGAGGAAAGTTGCCTTTCCGTGCCGTTGACACATCAACCGTCTCTTTCCAATGCATTGGCATCGAAAAGCACTTTGGGACCACGAAGGCGCGGGTCATCGCGCATGGGGGAAGATTGCGGAAGCGCCGCGTAAAAAACGGGAGGAAGGGAATGACAGGAAAGCCGGAAAGAGGGAAGTGGGCGAAGAGGGGGGAGGGGCCGCCGGATGCGGCGCGGCGGTGGCGGTCAACATGCGCTCCCCCTTTCCCGGGACTGCGCCAGAAAATGCTTTTCCGCCACGGCATGGAGATGGCGCGCCATCGCGTCGGAGCAGGCTTCCGCATCCTTGCGTTCAAGGGCATCGATGATCATCAGATGCTCGTTGATGGCTTCTTCCATCCGCCTCTTCAGACGGACATCGTCCGCGCGGTTGTGGGAAAAGAGCTCGTTCAGATGGCTGACAATGTCGACGAAAACCGGGTTTCCGGTCGCCGCCGCCAAGAGGGTGTGGAATTGGGCGTCCAATTCGCCGTCGTTCTCCCCGTGCAGGAGTTTTAACTGCTGATCGCAGACAATGATCTTGAGCTGATGGAGCTGTTCGGCGGAATGCCGTGCCGTGGCTATCCGGGCTATGGACGGCTCGATGACGAGCCTGAATTCCATAATATGGTCAAATGACTTTCCTTCCGTGTCGACAGCATTGAGCAGTGCGGCGGTCAGCGGCGCGAGATCGGAACCGCAGATGTACGTCCCGTCGCCGTGGCGGCTCTTGAGGATGCCCTGCTCCGAGAGCGTGCGGATGGCCTCCCTGACGCTGTTCCGCGAAACGCCGAACGTTTCGGCAAGCGTCCGCTCGGGGGGCAGCTTATCCCCCACCTTGAGCCCGCCTTTTTCGATAGCATCCTGTATTTTCTCGGAAAGCCGTTGATATGCCTTGAGGGGTTCCCGTGTTTCGGGAAGTGGTTCAGCCTTTTGAGATTGGTCTGGAGTCTCTTGTGAATGCGTCATGCGAGGTTCTCCCTTTCTCTTTTGGTAGAACCACTATTGCAATCTTCAACCAATCTTGTCAAGTATCATGTGAAAAAAACAATGATTTACCCGATAAAAAACGGGAAAAAGCGTTTCTATAACCATAATACAGCTAACTCTCATGAGTTATATAATTCACTATTGTGACGAGGTTCCATCAGGAATATACAACGTTCCATTTCCATTCAAATACAACGTCAGAGAGAGCCTCTACGAGTTACAAACATAACCGCTTGTCAATACGTTAAAACAAAGGATGCCCTCCAGAGATAACGGGGGCATCCCTTGCATTCCGCCATACGATATCTGCGGAGCCGGGTTATATGCATCCCGATGCCGGGAAAGCGTTCATGGCGCAGGATACCAATCCGTCCCATGTGTACCTTCCGGTTTGCAGTTGAAATCTCTATTTATGCTGTATTGCTAATTTTTTTACTTCCGTGGCGCAAGCGAACGAAACCAGGACCTGCTGGTGAACGGGCCTACGATAACCGCCTGCCGCCAACAACTCTCTGCCGCATCCTTGTGCGGTGGAAGACATGCCCACCGCAGACTCCGACGGGCTATCCTGCCGCAACCACGCTTCCCTGGGGATAGAAAAGAACAGGGATAACACAAGGGCATCTCAGGCAATGCGTTCCATGACCCCCTGGATCGCCAGGCGCACCCCTTCCTCCGTATAAAAATTGCCGTTGATGAGGGTCCGGCATTTCAAAACTTTCTCGAAATGCCGCAGGGTTTCGGGGCACGGCTTCTGCGGGTTGCTCCAAAAATCGTCCAGATCCTGCTCTTCCTGCGACGAAGCCAACCCCCGCACCGCATAAATGGACGTGCCAACGCAATAGACGGGTATCCCCCGCTGAAGCCCGGAAATGCCGATCGTGCTGTTGAGGACCACCATCCCTTCGCTGCGGTCCATCATAAGCGCGGCCCTGCCCGACTCCACGAAATGGACCCGGCCTTCCAGCCCGCAGGCATGGCTGAACCGACGGATGTACCTCCGGTAATTGATGAGCCCGTTATCAAGGGGATGGTTACGGATCAGCAAATGCATGGATTTGGGCGCGGAGTGTGCAAAAGAAGTCAGTACATGCGCAATGGCTTCCTTCATCCCGCTGAACGGCGAATAACGGCGGACTTGGGAATCCGAATCAAGCTGGAGCGGGAACAGAAAATAGGGCGCACGCGACCGATAGACTTCCCGGACGCTCTCCGCCGAACGCCTTTCCCATGTACGGCGGGTCAGGACGCGAAGGAACCATCCCCAGACTTCGCTGACGGCGCTCTGCGGGCGATGCGTCCGGAAACAGGGGAAAAACGGGCGCAAAAAAATGGTCCCCGCATAATAGGCAATAGCCTTCCATACGCGTGCGGAAAGGGGATTCCGTACGGCAACGGGTGCCGGCGGGGACGGATGGGCTTCGGCAAGTTCCCGCAAAAGGGCCGGCGAATGGGGAAGCATCGAGTTGCCGTTGACCCCACCCTCTTCCATCGTGATGTAATGGGGACGCAAATACCCTTCCTCAAATGCCCACACCCGGATATTCCGCAGTTTTGCCACCAGAATGGCCTCACGGTGCAGAGGCCGCCAGTCCCCAAAGGCCAGCAGATCCGTAACGCCTTTGCGCTGCATGAGATCGCCGATCCAACCGCTCCAGTCCGTGGTCCGCCCCTGATACCACACGGCCTCCCGCGAGTGCCAATCCACTACGTCACCGCCGCAGATATTGACGCGCAATACACGATGCCCGGCCCGCTGTAACGCCAGCCCCAGCTCACGAAAAAAACTCCCGTGCGGGCCTTGAAGAAACAAGTAGGTACGCATGATCAGAATACGTTCCTTATCTTTTCCCTGAGCGCCGCAAAGGTGCGCATAAAAAACTTGCCGCGCATTTGCCCTTTTGGCTGGGTAAGCCGGTAACAGATGTCCTCGGGCGTGCAAAATCCCTTCGTCTGCCAATCGTAATACGAAGGATAAAGTATCAGCGTCCCTGCGATAAGCTCCTCAAGCGAAAGCCGGGCTTTCCGGCGGGGGAAATCAACCCGATCATGGGTCAGCCCCCACCCCGCGTAGAAAGGCCCCCCATAAGTGTGGACCTCTATTCCCCTCAGCAATGCCTCGAATCCCGTAAGCGACGTGAGCGTGTGCACTTCGTCGACGATGCCAAGCAGGACATCCATACGCACGTTGCGGACAACACGATCCGCGTACCGTAACGCCTCTCCATCGGGTATGCGCCCTTTCCGGTTCCGGCTTTCCACGTCAGGATGCGGCTTATAGATGATGAAAGCATCCGGATGGCGTTCCCGCACGGCCTTGAGCAAATCCACATTGGAAAACAGCCCGCATCCTCCCAGCCGCACGGAAGCGTCGTCCTCCACCTGTCCGGGGACAAGAAGCAAACGGCCCTTTGCAGAAAAATCACCACGGGTTACTGCGTCAACACCCGTGTTGTATTTGGTAATTCCCTTCTCGACGATAAAACCACGCAAGGCGGAAGCCCTGCTGCACAATTCGGCCCGCTCCGGATGTTTTGGCAAGGTGTTCAAAATGTCTTCCAGCCCACTCGGGCGGGATGGATCATAGTAGATGCCCTTCTCATCCAGCACCAACGAATACGGCCAATTAAAATCGGAACCCAACCCCACTGAACGGATGAAGCCGTCCTCCATGCGTATCAGCCGGACGCCCATAGTCTGGCAGGAACTCTCAAGTCCTATTGTGCATTTGGACGCCCATACAACGACATCGCCGCCGTTTATTTGCGCCCAGTTGATGGCTTTCCACCAATCAGAAAAAAAACGGATGGTTCCCGTGGTCGATTGCAAAAAGGCCCGGGCATGAGGACGTTTCCATCTGGAAAAGCCAACACATGCGTGGAACCCCTTATTCCGCTCATTCTGAAAACGTTGGGCAGCCAAGAGCCGAATGGTTTCATGAATGTCACAACGTTTGGCGGTCACAGGATTTACATAACGCGCATACAACATATACGCCGCGGCAAAGATCTCTTCCGCCGTGCGGCGTTTTATCCGTCTCGGACAAGTCAGCCGATCATGGGTTGCTCCCCATCCCGCATAGAACGGCATGCCGAAACAGTGCACTTCCTTACCAAGCAGCAAGGCCTCAAAGCCCATCTGGGAGGTGACTGTGTATACAACATCAGCTTGAGCAAGAAGGGAAAGCGGCGAAACATCCTGTGCGATGATCGCAATGCCTCTTCGCTTCGCCGCCTCGGTCAGATAGCCCTGCTTTTTCCCCGCAAGCACATCGGGATGCGTCTTGACGAACAAACGGGCGTTGGGAAACCGCATCTGCGCATCGTCCAGCATAGCTGTGAAACTTTCAGCATCGGCACGGCCAAGCGTAACGCTGGTATCCCCCTTTGTCTGATCAAGGATAAGAACACGCGGGCACGAAGCATCACCAAGCAATCTTTCAGCAGCACGCGGCGCATGATTATACTTGCTCAGATCGTGACGCTTGATAGCTTCAATGGCATGCTGGGCGGACTGCAACTGCCCTTCCGAATCCCATCCGGAGCCGTTCAGCAGATTCTCCAAATCGGATGGCTCAGTGGCATCGTAGTAAATGCCGGTATGGTCAACTACAAGGGAAAGAGGCTGCGCCCCCTTGCATCCAAGATCAAGGGAGCGCAGGAAGCCGTCTTCAAGCGCGATATACGGAAGGTCATGCTTTGCCGCATAATCACGGGCTTTATCAGCCGTAGGTTTGTGGCCCCAGCCGACAATAGTGAACGGTACGGTATTTCCCTTTATCTTCCTGGTAAACTGAACTGCCTCACCGAGAAATATGGAAAGGTACGAGATACTGAAAAGGGCATGGGAGAAGGTGAAAAAACATGCATCTTTTCCGCCATTCCTGCAAAAATTTATCCATATCATTTTCCTATAGCCTCTGCTGTTGATCTCAGAAATATTCCATCCATGATAGACTTTATTCCTTAGAATTATTTAGTGACAGAACATAGTGAAACAGCAGGACTGATTTTTATTCAATCTATTTTTTCTGTATTTTTGATGAGTTAATCCCTGCCAAATAAATCTCTTGTATAAACTTTATCTATACAATCATAGAGTTCATCTGCCATGCGATTAGCCACAATCACGTCAGACATGCTCTTGAATGCCTTCAGATCATGGACAACAGTGATTCCATCAAAACTATCTTCTCTTAATGTAGGCTCGTAAACAATAATTTTCACTCCAGCTATACTGAGACGATGCATCACATCCTGAATGGCGGACTGCCGAAAATTGTCACTGCCAACTTTCATGGTCAGGCGATACACTCCCACCAGTCTCGGGTTATGGGTGAGTATCTGATGTGTGACAAAGTCCTTTCGTGTATTATTCGCCGCAACGATGGCTGCAATGATATCATTGGGCGTATCTTGATAATTGGCCAGCAACTGACGGGTATCCTTAGGAAGGCAGTAGCCCCCATAACCGAAGGAAGGATTGTTATAGTGCGAACCGATACGGGGATCGAGCCCTACTCCTCTAATGATCTGCTCGGTATCCAGGCCGTGCAGTTCTGCGTATGTATCCAACTCATTGAAAAAGGCTACACGCAGAGCGAGATAGGTATTGGCGAAAAGTTTGATGGATTCAGCTTCGGTAGAGTCCACCATAAGCGTGGGGACCTCCTTATCCATCGCCCCTTCCTGAAGAAGAGATGCGAAACGTTCCGCCCTTTGGCGCAATTCAGGTGAACAGTTCTTCGGGGTACCCACGATGATGCGGGACGGGTGAAGATTATCGTAGAGAGCTCTCCCCTCACGCAAGAACTCCGGGGAAAAAAGAATATTCGGAATCCGATACTGCGACATCACGGAAGAAAGATAACCTACCGGAACCGTTGACTTGATGACTACGGTAGCCGAAGAATTGACTTTTTCCACCAGTTCCAAAACGGCATCAATCGATGATGTGTCAAAGTAATTCCTCTCCACATCGTAATTGGTGGGGGTGGCAACGATAATAAATTCGGCGTCACGGTAGGCTGATTTCCCATCCGTGGTTGCGACTAGATCAAGGGGCTTCTCAGCCAGATATTCTTCAATCTCCTTATCTGCAAAAGGAGACTTCCCCTGATTAATGAGCTCTGCCCTATCGGGAACGATATCCACCGCCTTTACGCTGTTGTTCTGGGCAAGCAACACGGCAAGACTCAAGCCCACATAACCGGTTCCGGCAACGGCAATGTCCATCTTTCTATCCTCTATGGGGAAGAATCTTTGTTTCAAACACATTCAGGGCATCGGCAATGGCCTTGTCCATATCCCAGTACCGATAGGCCCCAAGCCGCCCACCAAGAATAAGATTCGGCGTTTGTGCCGCTTCTTCAGCATACTTCGCGTACAATTCGTTGTTACGCGCATTGTTGATAGGATAATAGGCCTCGCATCCCTGTCTATACGTTTGGGAGTACTCACGACAAACAACCGTCATATTCAATGCAAAGGTCTTGGCCCGTTCCGGGTGATAGTGCTTAAATTCGTGAACTCGTGTGTACGGCACATCCACATCGGCAAAATTCATCACGGCCGTTCCTTGGTAATCTCGTACGGGAAGGCTTTCCCATTCAAAATGCAGGGACCGCCATTCCAATTTGCCAAACTTATATCCAAAGAACCTGTCAGGCAGACCGGTATAAATAACTATGCAATCGGAGGGGAGCTGCGATCTGATGCTTTCATAGTCACAGTTCAATTTAAGAACAATGAGAGGATTTTCGAGCATCTTATTGAATATATTGAAATAACCGTCTTTCGGCACACCTTGCCAAGTATCATTGAAATAGCTGTTATTATAATTTGTGCGGAAAGGCAGGCGACTGATGATAGACGCCGGAAGTTCACGAGGATCGTGTTCCCATTGCTTGTGCGTATAGCCTCTAATGAAGGCTTCATATAGCGGACGGCCAATAAGAGATATAGCCTTTTCTTCAAGATTTTTCGGATATTCTATGAAGTTACGCGCAATCTCCGCTTCTAGAAACGTCTCCGCTTCGGCTGGACGGAAATTTCTACCATAAAAAGCGTTGATAGTGCTCAGATTGATAGGCATGGTATAAACCTTGCCCTCATGGGTGATGAACACCTTGTGCTGGTAGCTAGTGAATTTCCCGAACCGATTGATATACTCCCACACTTGTGGCAACGAGGTATGAAAAATATGCGAACCATAACGGTGGCACTCAATGCCCGTTTCCTCATCCAGTGAAGAGTGGCAATTGCCTCCGATATGGTCGCGCTTATCTATAACCATAACAGGCTGTTTCATAACCGAGGCAATACGCTCGGCGATTGTTGCGCCCCAGAAACCAGCGCCTACAATGATATATTGCATAATTATTACCCCAAATAAGTTCTATCCCAATTTACATCTTCTCTAACAATTCTAGCTGGATTTCCTGAAACAACTGTTTTATCAGGATACTTCTTTCCTGTTACCACAGTTCCTGTTCCTACTATACAATTATTACCAATTATGGCACCTTTTAAAATTGTAGCAGATGATCCAATCCATACATGTTCGCCAACTAAAATATGCTTTCCACAATTTACTATTTTATTATTTTTATCATATATTACATGACCATCAGTAGCCCTTATCGTAACATCTGATGAAATCATACAATTTTTCCCAATTACACATGTTAAAAACGATTCATTTGCCATTACAATACGCATAGATTCACAAGAACAATTTTCATCAATATAAACAATTCTATTTCCACCAACATGACCATTATCTATTATAAGATTACGCATGCCCCTATTATGACTCTTACGTATTATAATAATATCATTTTCACCACATATAAATTTAACATTGTATAAAATGCATCCATCCTCAATAAATATATAGCATTTTTTATTAGAACACTGAATATTTATATTTTTTGTATCATCATATATATCAATTTTGTTTCCATGAAATTTAAAAATATTAGCTCCAACACCATCATCGCTTACTATATATTTATCAAAATATTCAAGTTTTGAATAAATAGAATCAATATAAAAATACGATAAAAGTTTATTTTTTATTAATTCATATAGATTATTTATCATTATATCTAATTTATCAAAAGGAGTATCCCAAAAAGCTTCAAAACGATGACTATAAATTTTTATATTTTTCTTAGGAATATCTGAAATAATTCCATAAAAAAGATTTAAAAAAATATTTGACTTTACACGAATAGGATCTTCATCATGAATAAAAACTCGGCACATATTTGCATATTGTTTTATTTCAAGATGAAAAGATTCTTTGATACCTCGGAAACATACTTTTATAAAATCCCAATGTTTATCAAATCGAATATATATATTATCATTAGATTTATATAATTTATTATAAATATTATAAAAACTATCCATATTGAATATATATTTTTCTGAAAAAATATTTTCTTGCATATGGCACTTAAAATTATATATTTTATTATTATCACATATCACATTCCACTTATCGTTATAGTTTCTCCATTCTGGAAACAATGTATCACAAATGGGATTTGACCAAAATTTATAGGGAGATGCACCGTGTACAATATAAGCATTTCTACTATTTTTATAAAAAGGTGAAACATTATATTTATTCTGATCTAAAAAATATACATCAATATTATATTTATATACAAGATAACCGTATACGACTTCATCAAGATGATTTACAGTATAAAATTTATTTACAATTGAAAAACACTCTTCTACACAATTAGTTATATACTTTTTAATACTTTTATTTATTACAATGACACCAGCATTTGGAATCATAACATCTTCAGGAACATCACAAAAAATATTCAGTTTCATATATGGTTTATATGAAATAGGTTTACCAGACATGATATCCTGAAAATTTTTTAATATCAAAATATCAACATCTAATAATATAACATTTTCATATTGATCTAGTAAATCGAAGGCATAAAATCGTGCAAATGTAATTAATCCATATGTATTAATAAAATTATTATTAGCAATATCAAAGTTAAGCATTTTAGCAATATTATTCTTCTCAATATCATAAAACTCAACTCTACTATCACAACCTTTTATCACTTGCTTAATTGTATCATTTTTTGAATCAAGATATATAATTATACTATCTATAAAATCATATTTACTTAATTGCAAAACCATATTTGCCATTGCAAATACTAAATTTTCATCACATACTAAAAAAACTGCACACTTTTTCATATTAACCTTCTTTTTTTATTTTGTTAAATTCTTTTATGAACCATCGTATGAATTTACCACAATACCAATGTCCTTTAACAAGCATAAAATTGTAATACATGGTGCTTATCTTGTGCGGAGACATTTTTCTGTAACTCTTCAAATCTTCCAGGGTTGTTCCTCGGCAGAGCTGGCTTAACGCACGAAGATATGCGCTGCGATACTTACCAAGCTTTGGTACCACCCATGCACTCTGACTCAGGAACCATCGCAAAAATTCAATCTTATATTCATCCCGGTTCTCAGTGGATTCGAGGAAATCATGGATAGTTTGAGCATGGATGGCAAACGCTGCAAGTCTTTCGGGCTTACCGTCCATGGTCTGTCCCACCCGACCGATACGATGCGTGATGCACGGAATATCGACCACTGCAATGCGCCGGGCCTGCACCACTGCAAACCAGTGCAACGGATTGTCTTCGTAGAAAAAATCTCCTTCAGGATAGCGGATATGAAATTTCTCAAGAAAATCCCTGCGGTACAGCTTACGCCACGGCACGGCCGAAAGAGCCAGAGTCTTTTGCCGGATAAGACGCAGGGGTACTTTCTTGAAGTCCATAGCACAGAGCTCCTTCCAAGCCTTCTGGTCGTTGGAAGGGGCAAGACGCTTTTCCTTCTGGTAGTAGATATTAAAATCGCAGAGAGTCAGGTCTGCCCCGGTATCCATAGCTTTGAGTAGCAGTTCCTCGAACATTTCCGGCTCGATATAGTCATCACTGTCCACAAAGCCGATATACTCGCCTTTTGCTTGATCTATACCGATATTGGACGGAATGCCCGCACCACCGGGAGTATTTTCCGGCAGTTCAATAAGACGAAAATGACTATACCGAGTACAGAAGTCACGGCAGATATCCGCGCATAGATCGGTGGACTTGTCATCCACCATGATTACTTCGAAATTTTCGGAATTCAACGTCTGGTCGGCAACACTCTGAAGGCACTGCACTAGCCATGGTTCCACATTGTAAATAGGGATAATGATGGTGAGCAGCAGCCGATTGTCATCTGTAAAGCGTTCTCCACGTTTTGGAAGTCCCATTTTCCGCATAAAGTTTTTGAGCGCAGGCGTAGCCATACGGTGCCCCATTAGCCGAATAATGGTATCTTGATCAAGCATATGCAAAAAATCGCGCAAATAGATAATGAACCGTTCCTGAAGTTCACCTTCCGCCTTCATAATGACCCAGTCCAGTAAGTTGGCCTTGAAGGCTACATAAGGTAGCATCATGCCCTTCTTTTGCATTCCTTCCGCGTGAAGAAAAGCATCACACTGGTTAAGTGCACGGATGACGTCTAGACGGCGAGCGTCGAAAACCTGCGTCAGCTGCCCCTCTTTGGCATTGATGATATGGACGTATAGGATATCATGGATAATTCTGATGCGCCTTGCCCTAGCGAGGCTCGCAATATTAAAAAAGATATCATTATGCACTACGGTTTCAGAAAATGTGAGATTATTTTCTTCCACAAAAGAGCGCCGAAAAAGCTTGTTCCATGGATAAGTGATACATTCGTGAAGCTGCGGGCACTCCTCAAAGGAAAAAACCCTGTTCTGAAAGGCTACGTCATTGTATACCTCTGCGTCGCGTTGCGACATTTTCCTAAAGACGCAGCTTCCTTCATCATAATAGCGATACATGAAAATGAGGACATCAAGGTCCTCATTCTTCTGCATTTCTATCTTTAAAATATTTAGACTGTTACTAGAAATATAGTCATCGCCATCGATGAAGAGCAGATAGTCGCCAGAAGCGTACCTCAGAGCCTTATTTCTGGCTGCACCGGCACCAGCATTTTCTTGGTGGATGAACTTTACATTCCCTCTACCCGCAATGACAGATTCCACAACTTCTACGGTTCCGTCACTGGAACCGTCATCCACAATAATAATTTCATATTTCAGGTCATTTTTTTGGATAAAAATGGAATCTAAACATTTACGGATTGTTTTTTCACAGTTATAGACAGGAATGATAATGGAAAGAGCAAGGCTCATGGAAAAACTCCTTATCTGATATAGTATCAGTAGTATAAATTAGAGGGGGCAGAAGAAACAGGCTGCCTCTTACGATACACGCGCGTTTTGGCTGAACTCAATTCTTCCTGTTCCATAAAAGTATTATCGATATAGCCATCTAACAAATATTGTATATGCGGAATATTAATTTGTTCTTTGGTATATTCGGCGGCGGTATCGGCATTCACTTGTGGATTCATGGTAGGACTTTTAGCCAATGTCCATGCACAGTCATAAACTACAAAATAGCCACCATCGATAAGCATATCCTTAACAAGCTGCAACGTGCCCATGTCATACTGAAACAAATGCTTACCCTTGTAAAAAACAGCAGTAAATACCTGTGTAGGAACGCCAAGTTTTCTTAACTGATGATAGTACTGAAATAAACGCCATCCGTACCAGTCAAATTTTTTATTGGAAACAGGAAATGCCATAATCTCAATGTTACTATACATTGCATTATTTAAGGAAGATTCAGCCTTACTTATATTTCCAGTTGTATCAAATATACATACACAGTCATTAGGCATCAAATTTTTCGCAAGCAATATATAAAATTTTTCAGGCATGGTACCAATAATGCATATTTTCTTTTGAGGAAAAGCGCTGATCTTAGAAATAATATTTTGTTCAATAGTCATTGACATACCCTATTGTTTAAAAATTGCTACAAAGCTACATATACAACACAATTATCATCAAAATATATATCTGTAGATAACCTTAAAAAACGATATATTAACTTTGTTATTATAATTTTCATATCTAATAATATTCCAATCTATATTGTTCAATATTTTTATAACATCATATATAAAATATAATTTATAATAAAATTTTATATTATAATGTATCATATCCAAAAAATTTTTGACCATTAGATAATGAAGACTATTAAAACGGTGAATCAAAGAAAAATATAATATTTCATTAATGCCTTTTAAATGGTCACGTATTTTTTCACGTGTCCATATTACAATTTTATGTTTTTTTCTATAAGCATAACTAAAAATAGGAACAATATAGAATCGTTCTGCAGCTGCCATTGCCTTCACAAAGAAAACGGTATCCTGAAAACGTCGGTAATCTGGAAAATCAAGCTTTCGCTCTTTCAAAAACTTCCTGTAATACAAAAAACGGTAAAAGCCTCCATCATACTGATAGTCACGGTAATAATGCCAGCCAGCCATGCTAAAAAACTGGTTAGGGACTCTCTTATCCAAAATATTACCTTCGGCATCTATCTTGTAGAGAGATCCGCCGCAGATATCGGCTTTCTGTTCTACCGCCACACGATAGAGTGTCTCCAAAACATAGGAGGATGGATACAGGTCATCGCTGTCCATAAAGGCGATATACTCGCCCCGTGCAATATTCATAGCTACATTTCTTGCCGGGCCAGCTCCTGTAGACTCCTCCTGATGAATCACCGTGATCCTAGCATCGCGTGTGGCATATTCATCAGCTACGGCGCTGCTTCCATCGGAAGAACCGTCGTCTACAATGAGGACCTCAATATTCCGCAGTGTCTGCCCGAGTACATTGTCAAGACATTCTCGGAAATATCGCCCACTGTTCCATACTGGTATAACCACGCTAATCGCAGGAATCTTCATGCTATAATCCCACAGCAACCTTCGTCGCCACGGCAATCTGGTACAAAATCTGGGTGAAATCCTTAGCCAGCTGCATATTCTTGGAATCAAACCGGGGCATGACCAAGATGCGGTCGCCCGGCGCTATGCCCATATTTTGGACTTTGCCCACTTCACCATTCTGCTTGGCGACAAGGATATTGTCCTTGTCCGCACGATCCGAAAGGCCGCCCGCACTCTCTAGATATTCGTGGAGGGACATGCCCTTTTCATAGGTGATGGCCTTGGGTATCAAGACTTCCCCCGATACATGGACGACATCCGTTTTCTGCGGGATAACAATGACGTCGTTGTCCTCAAGCAGGAGATCCTTGACTGTGCCCCCGCGCGAAACGACGACTACGCCATCAGGCTCCAGCGTTGCGGCACGACGCACAAAATCCTGAATCAGCTCCGCTTCCCGAACCCGGATATTGGCTTCATCCACGGACGAAGACGTTGACGTGAGCGCGCTCTGCTCAAGCCTGCGCAGCGAATCGGCAATAATCGCCTTTTGCTGTGCGGCTACACTTTGGCGGCGGATATAGATCGCGGACGTATCAGCAATGGCCGGCTCAATTTCCACGTATTGCAACAACGATTTGAGGGTCGTGTCTTTGCGGACGGGGAACCGGGAAGCTCCCTGAATGGCCCCTGTAACTGCGGCCATGATGGTGCGCCCACGCTTATCGGCCACGAAATCGACAGTATCTCCGTCCGCAAGCTGAAACTGCGCGAATTCGGCAATGGGGATGTATACGTTGAACGGCGCACGGTTGCGTATTCCGCTGATGCTGACATGCGAAGCACTGTTCAACGGCGTAGCGAGATCGAGAAGGTGCGCCCCGGTCGCCGTGCCCATGAATTCATAACGGGCCTGCTGGCGAAGCAGACCAAGAGCGGCGACACTGCTCCCACGTTCATCCACCAAAATCACGTCCCCATCCTTGAGCCGGATGGAAGGCATTTCCCCGCGCAGGGCGAAATCATACAAATCGACCGTCCCGATAAGGGATTTTCCCCGCATCACCTTGATGTGCCGATAACTTCCCCGCTCAGGCGTGATGCCGCCCGCCCTGTCCAGATACGACATGACGGAATCCATCGGGCCCCCCGCGTATCTTCCGGGATGGTTCACAAAACCGGCTACATAGACGGCTACAGGCTGGGAACTCTGGAGATTGACGTAAATATTGACGTTATCGGTGAAAACGGAGGAAAGGCTTGAGCGGACAGCTCCTAAAAGCTGCCCCTGCTTCAGTCCGGCCACCCGGATCGGGCCTACTTCCGGTAAAAAGACATTCCCCTGCTGATCGACCATCAGGACATCGTCATACGTCTTGGCTCCCCAAATACGGACCACAATGCGGTCTCCCGGAAGGATGACGTAATCGGCGTTCACACTTTCCGAATAGGTGGAGGCAAAATTCCCCTGAAACAGATTCGCTCCAAAGGGAGGCAACGTTGCCGAGGCCGGCCCCCTCAAGGCCGATTGCGCCCACGCCGGCGGCGCATCGAGTACGGTGGGGACCGGTGAACTTTCGCGGCTGCCCCATACTGAATCCTGTGAGGGAAGACGGTATGTCCCTGGAGCCTGCTGCGAGGGCATGGAAGAAGGGACACCGGGAATCCCTCCTGAACTCGCCGGAAGGGGATTGGAAGATCGGCCGAGCGGCTGTCCGTAAGCACTTCCGCCTGTTTGCTGGACGGTATTCTGCGCTCCCGCCGCATACGGCGGAAGGCTTAGCAAAAGAAGGCTTCCGGTCGCAAAAGCCAGGTATGTTTTCCAGTGCATCATATGATTCATCGATTAAAATCCTGCGTGTTCTCGGATAGAAGCGGTGATGAGCGAACCCAGCCCGAGAAGGAGCAGGGCGCCGACAAAGACATAGGCCGTGAAAAGGAAAGGACGCGGATAAAGGGACTCATCCGGCAACGTAGGCTGCTGGAACGCGACGACATATCGGGATTTGGCCACTTCGTGGACTCTTGCGGACTCAAGCGCGGACATGGCTGTTACAAGCTGTTTCTGAGCGAACTCGGCTTCGATGGTGAGATCCTCATACTCGCCTACCACAGCATTGAGATTGCCTTCCTGCGAGCGGAGGCCCGCCAATCGCTGCTTTTCCTGATCAAGTTGGCTCTCCACAGCTTTCAACCGCGTTTGCAGCGCTTTTGTCGCCGGAGCGCTGGAACGCATGAACGACTGGGCTTCCGCCAGCTGCGCACGCAGTTTGACGGCTTCACCTTCCAGTTCCGTCACCACCCCCTGCAGACCGGCGGCCGTCGCTCTAGGGTCAAGGAGAGTATGCGCATCCCGGAAGTTCCGCATAGCTTCCTGTGCCTTCCTGACGCGCTCCTCCGCCCTCTGGACTTCCGATTGCGCCAGTGAAACGGCGTCCTCCCGGGCACGGAGGTTCATGGTATTCACAAGGGCTTCGCTGCGGGCCAGTACCGCGGCGGCGATCTTCTGTGCCATTTCCGGGGAGTAGGCTTTCGTTTCCAAGGTGATGATGCCCGTATCCTGATCGAGGGCGGGAATGACCGCCCATTTCCAATACCGGAGCTGCTCATCCTGAGTCGGATTATTCGTCAGGCGGGAAAAGACGTCGTGGCCCTTGTCGGAAAAATGCAGATCAACGCCGAGTTCTTTATCAATATCATGAATGATATCTAGCGATTGAATATATTCAACTACGATATGCGCGTCCGCCCCCGTCGAAGACGAGGAACGGAGCAGTGCGGAAGCGATATCCAACCCGCCTCCAGACGAGTCAGCGCTGCGAATAGCGAAACGCGTCTGGGAAACGTACATGGGCGAAGCCCACAGCAGGTAATAAAGGAACACCGCTACTGTGGGCAGCAGTACAACACACGCAAAAATCTTCCCTTTTCGCGGCAGCCTGCCCCAGTAGGCACGCACACTGGAAAAAGATCGACGGCCTGACTGTACGGCCAGGGTGAGAGGCGGCGGATTATCGCTTTTGAGCATCACAAATTTCCTGATAGCGGGTAAGCGCGTCCTCCAGATTGGCAAAGCACATCAGCTTGCCCTCAAAGAGAACCGCAGCGTTATCGCAGTTTTTACGTATTGTTGAAACGCTATGTGAAACGACGATGAGTGTTGAACTGGCTTTGCGTTCCTGAAAAACGCGCTCGCCTTTGGCTTGAAAGGCGGCGTCGCCCACGGAATAGGCTTCATCGATGAGATAAAAATCGAAACCGATGGCCATGCTGAGGCCGAACGCCAGCTTGGATTTCATACCTGACGAGTACGTGCGCACCGGCATATCCATATATGGGCCCAGTTCCGAAAAATCTTCCACGAACTCAGTTACTTTCCGGATATCGGAACCATAGATGCGGGAAGTGAAGCGCAAATTCTCCCGACCCGTGAGGCTCCCGTGGAAACCTCCCGCAAAGCCGATGGGCCAAGACACCCGGCTCTTGCGTACGACCTTTCCGCTGTCGGGGAGTTCCGCGCCGCCGATGATCCGCATGAGCGTCGACTTCCCAGCCCCATTGAGGCCGAGAATCCCCATGTTCTCACCGGGACGAAAGGTTATGTTCACATCATCGAGCACAACCTTTTTCCCTCGGGGGAGGGGATAGGACTTGGCAATGTTATGCAACGCAATCATTGCTCGGCCCTCTTGCGCGCATAACGCTCCAACAATCCGCCGAGGCACAACGAAACCACGCAAAACGCCACAATGTAGAGGTAATCGTAGGTAGGAGCCACGTATCCGCGCGATAAGCTCTGACGCAGCAATTCAATGAGCTGCATGACCGGGTTGAGCAGCAGGATGTCCGCGATATTCTTTGGAAACATCGAAACGGAAAAAAAAATGCCCGATGCAAAGAACAAGATGCGCAGTATCATGGGAACGATTTTCTCCAGCGTCGGCCAAAAGACCGCCAATGAAGCGCACAGCATCCCGCAGCCGAGCCCGAGCAGAGGCGTCAGAAGGAACGCGGCGAAAAGCCCCGTCCAGTCGGAGACATAAAGGGATGTGCCACAAAAGGCCGCAATGCCTGCAATCACGCATCCGGAAGAAAGCTGCGTCCCCCACACGACAACGGTCCGGGAGAGCATCAAATCAAGCGGCGTTACCTGCGGAAAGGTCAAAAGCGCCTTGTTGCCATTGACCGCAGTCATACATTTGGTAAGCGTTTCGCTGAATGTGGCCCAGAGGCCAAACCCCGCAAGCAGGAACATCAAAACGGACATGCCGTGCGGAGCCCGCGCCCCGGCTATCTCCCGTATCCCCCAGAATATCCCGATGCCGAACATCGTCTGGATCACAGCCCACAGATACCCGAGCCGCGACGAGCCATAGAGCGTATGTACTTCACGGAGGATCAGGGCCATAATCACCCTTCCCTGCACAATCCAACCCGACGACATGGATTACCTCGGCAGCGGCTCAAAAATCGGTTCCACAAGCGCCCACTCTTCCGAAGGCCGGCGGCAAACGGCAACCGTCATTTCCCTGTGGGGATCCGTCAATGTGGCCCTGCGGCACAGCATCCGGAGCCCGGAAACATACGGGCGTCCCACTGAAACCTCAGCGGGCCCTCCAAAAGGCGTTTTCTCGACGGAAACAATGGTTCCTTCCATCTGTTCCCCAAGCTGGCTGGCGAATCCGGCATACCTGGTTTCCTGCGCCGCAACCCCGCTCTTTTCCCCGCGTCCGCCCTGCTGCACAGCGCATCCGCAAACGACCGTCAGGCATCCCACCATCAGGCAACGCAACATCGTAGACATCAATTAACCCCCGCCCGCAGGCAGTCATGAACATTCAAAATGCCGACGGGCTCTCCGCTCCGCACGACATACAAGCTCGTGATTTTGCTGGACTGCATGATCCCCAGCGCCTTGGCGGCAAGGCAATGTTCATCGACCGTGATCGGATTCCGGCTCATGACCCGTTCGGCGGTCAGCCCCAACAGACCGCCGTCCATATGCCGCCTCAGATCCCCGTCGGTAATGATGCCGACAAGGATGCCTTTCTCCATAATGCCGACACAGCCAAACCCTTTGCCTGTCATGATGCAGAGGATTTCCGTCATCGGACTGTCGAGGGACGCTAAGGGGAGAGCCTCGCCAACGTGCATGATCTCGCGTACGGTCATGAGCTTCCTGCCAAGCCGCCCGCCGGGGTGGAAACGGTGGAAATCCTCCGCGCCGAAGCCCCTTGCCTTGAGCAGGGAAAGGGCAATGGCATCTCCGAGCGCCATTTGAAGCGTCGTCGACGTAGTGGGAGCGCATCCGATAGGGCACGCTTCCGGCTCATTGGGGAGTAAAAGGACATGATCGGCGTGACGGGCCAAAAAACTATCGCCCCGCTTCGTCACACCCGTAATCGGGACTCCATGCCGCGACGCGAACAAAATGATATCGCTCAGTTCGGCCGTTTCACCGGAATTGGAAAAGGCGATGACGGCGTCATGCCGCGACACCATGCCCAGATCCCCGTGGCTGGCCTCAGCGGGATGGATGAAATAGGCGGGCGAACCAGTGGAAGCGAGGGTCGCGGCCACTTTCCGGGCTACATGCCCGCTCTTCCCCATGCCCGTGACCGCGATGCGCCCGGAAATGGACAAAAGACAACGGATGACCTCGTCGAATGAGTCATCCAAATCTTCCGCCATGTGCCAAAGCGACTCCGCCTGCTTTTTGAGGGTATCCCCGGCAAAGGGCACAAAACTCCCCATTTCTTCACCTTCAAAAAAAGAAACCATAATGCTAGTGCCCCCCCATCGATTCAATGAGCGGATTAAAAAAACAAAAAACGTTCTGAAACCGGAATGAACCGGCTTCAGAACGTTTTCTTTTTATCGTATAAAATCGGGTAATTACACGCCGAGAGAGAGAGAGAGAGAGAGAGAGAGAGAGAGAGAGCATGCGAATCGCCCGTATTTTTAAATGTAACTCACAAATATAAATCAACTATATCAAATTTATAATCACTCTAACACAAAGGTTTTTTTGGTGCAACGAGGGGAAAATCTCTTTATTTGGGAGAAAAACTACTCATAAATATCGAAAAATGCTCTTTCACAACTACTGTAAATTCAACGAAAAATGACACGCTACTGCTTTCCTTAATCTGTCTTTATCCTATCTCTCTGGGAAAACCGCCATGCCGGTTTCCCTTCTCGGGTTCGGCGAGCGAATTCAAAAAGTAAAAAATGTTCCAGAGCCGAGATGAAGCGGCTCTGGAACATTTTCCATTTATACTATAAAATTGACTAATTACGCACTGAGAGAGAGAGAGAGAGAGAGAGAGAGAGAGAGAGAGCATACAAATCACCTCTATTTGCAAAATACAATCAACTGAAATAACAAGATAAACTTTAATCTATAAGTACTCTAGCATAAAGGTTTTCCCGATGCAACGGCGGAAAATTTCTCTCTCGTAGAGAAAGGCTGTTTGAGAATGCTGGAAGGGGGCTTGTTCAGTCTATGCATACGCCCCAAGGGACGGCACGATACTCTTGTCTCGGCCTCATTCTTTTTATCGGTTTCTAGGAGAAGCGGCGGAGGATTGGGGAAACGCGTGTAGAAGCCTCGGGCTCTCGCAACATCTTTCCAAGGCTCTCCAGCAAGGCGGCGTTTACAGCCCTCTGCCCTTCCTGCCAGCCGCGCAGAGCTTGCGGATCGCAGGGCTCCTGCCCGTCGAGGCGGCTCAGGAACCGCTTGAAGGGGCTCGCGTATTCGTAATCCGACACGTCGCCGCAGACATCCGCACCGATCACCCTGCCCGCGCAGGCGGCAAGCACGGCCTCGGTATGGCTGAGCCGGAAGACGCCCTGATCCCAATTGGTCTTCACCACGTCTTCCGCGAATACGTCCTTGTCGATGGAAAGGTAGATGTCCCCGGCATCCGCCAGTGCCGGGATCAGCCCGCGCACCAGTTCGTCCGCCGATCCGAACGCCATGCCGCACCCCGCCCGCCCGATCAGGCGCAGCCACGCCGCGTCCGTGCCGACGCTCCAATACGTCAGCTTGCGCCGCAGAAAGGGCGTCAAGCGGTTCTCCCACGCGTGGGCAAGGCCGATGTCCCCCGAGGTGATGCCAATGACATGGACGCGCCGGACGCTCGGCAGCAAGGCGGCGTGCGATACCCACGAACCGCAATGGATGCCGAAGGGATAGCGCATGTTATCCGGGTGGTTGTCGAAAACGACCACATCAAGGGACGCGGGCGGCAGGCGGCGGCACAGGCGGCGCAGCGGGATCAGCGTGACGTGGTGGAAATCGCCGCTGCCCATGAACGCACAGCCGCAATCCACAGGCAACACGCCTTCCAGATGGGCTTCCAGCGCACTGAACGCCCGGCGCGTACAGCCGAAGCGTATAGCCTCCTGCCACGAGCCCAGCGGGATACGGCGTTCGCCCTCCGCCACAGGCAGGACCGAGCCGTCGAAATCGAGGATCACCGGCTGGAAAGACCGGGAGGATTCGCGGGGATCATGCATGATCCGTATCCTTATCAGCCGCCTTCGCGCCCACGGCCTTTGCGTCGGACTCAAACCAATGCCGGAACATGTACAGGATGCGGCGCAGGATCGGGTTGCGCACCCAGACCAGATGCCGGGTGAACGTGAACCGCGCCCCGAGGCTGGCTTTGACTTCAGGATCGGTCCAGCCCGCCACGTAAAAGCGCAGGCCGCGCCCCAGCGCGTGCTCGAGGTTCACGAACCAGCTCACGAAATAGAGGTCGAGCTCCCGTGCCTGCGGGTAGCGCAGCCCGATGTACTTGTCGATGAGCATCCCGCCGTGCTCAAGGCAGATGTTGTAGCCCACGAGCTCCCCGTCATGGCGGTAACAGAATACCACGCCGCCGATCTCCCGGCTTTGCAGCAGCCCCGCGAAGAAATCCCGCGTCAGCAGGTCGAAATGGATTTCGCTCTGGCCGTAGACGCCGAGGTAGAGGCCGTACAGCTCCTCCAGCACATCAAGGCTGCCGAACCGGGCGTCCCCCAGCGGCACGGCTTCGATGTCCAGACGCTCGCGCGACTTCAGCTTGCGGCGCAGGTTCTTGCGGCGGCTCTTGGAGAGGCGCGACAGGTATTCGTCGGTACTGGAAAAATCGATGGGAACGTAGGCCAGCGCCTGCCCTTCCACGACGATGAATCCCTTGTCCGGCGCGATCCGGGCCAGCCGCATGGCGGCCTCGTTGTCCCCTGCACCCAGCAGCGGGGAAACTTCCGGCACGTCCTTGACGATCAGCAGGGATTGCCCGGCGGCACAGCGCTCGCGGAAGCCGTCGAGAAGCTCGCCCGGCTCCAAGCCCTTTGGGAGCGGCGCGTATTCGGTAGCCGTGGTCCCGGCGAAACGGGCCGGGAAACGCAGCAGGCGCGACCACAGCCCGAACAGGGGAAAACTGCGGATCTTCGCCAGAATCGCGGGTTCCAGCGTGGTCAGCAGATCGAAATCGGTTCCGAAGACGGGCAGATCCGCTTCGGAAGCGGCGGCAAAGCCCTGCGGCGGGTGGCGCAGGAACAGCTCCACCAACGCCTCGGGTTCGAGCAGATTGGCATGGCGGGCATCAGGCATGGCATATCTCCCCGGCAAGACGGGCGAACGCGGCATCGTCCAGCCAGTGCGTATTGGTGACGGTCAGCATCCTGTCCGCCAAATCCCGCGCCGCCGGGCAGGGCCCGCCCTCGACGGCACCCGCCAGATACGGATAGTCCGGCAAGGCCCGGACGAACAGCTTGGAAACCCCCTTATCCGACCGCCACAGCGCGCCGAGCGCCCGGTCCCGCCGGTCCCGATCCGGCATGAGGACCATAAAGAAAGGCCATACCCCCTCCCCGCCCGGATCGTCGCGCAGGACTTCCGCCCCCGCCCGCTCCAGCATCCCGGCGCGGCGCACGGCCCGGTCACGTCCGGCCTCGAGGAACGCCGGGAGCCGCTCCAGCGCGTTCGCCGCCACGCGCAGGCGCAGCGCGTCCATGCGGTGCAGGGGGATGTCGTCCAGCGTGAAGGCGTCGCCCACCGCCGCGATCTCGTCGCCCCGGTCAAGCTCGCGCCGCAGCGGGCGCCCATAGGCCAAGGGCAGCAGCGCCGGGTTGTAGGCCACGGCGTAGCCGAACAGTTCAAGGACGCGCCGGGCGTTCCAGAGCAGGCCGGGCCGCAAGACGCGGGAGGCCGTCCCTTGAAGCTCGGCGTGCAGGTCCGGATCGCGGCTGAACAGCACGCCGCCCTCGTACGTGGTAAGCCCCTTGCCCACGGCAAGGCTGAAAAAGCCGATATCGCCGGACAGCCCCACGCTCCGGCCTCCGAAAAACGCGCCGAGCCCCTGTGCGGCGTCCTCGATCACGGCGGCCCCGCAGTCGTGGGCCACGGCGGAGACGGCGGAAATGTCCGAAGCCCTGCCGCCCAGATGCGCGGGGACCACGGCGAGCGCGGTTTCATCACAGCAGCGCCCGAGCGCGCCGGGATCGATTCCAAACCCGCCGGGCAGCGTGTCGCACGCCACGGCCCGCAAACCGGCAAGCCGCACGGCCAGCGGGACGAGCGGGCAGGTGTAGGCCGGGACGACGACGCGGCTCCGGCCCGGATTGCGGCGGGCCAGCGTCCGCAGGGCCACCACGAAGGCGGCGGTGCCGGAGCAGGCCATGATCGGTTCGGGGATGCCGAGCCAGTCCCGCAGCCCCGCCGTAAACGGCTTTTCCGGCGCACGGAAGCAATCCCCCATGCGCATGGGCAGTCCTGCGGTGGGCGGCAGCTCGCGCATCCTGAAGTGAGTTCTTTTTGACATGGCAGAGAGGCGTTGGGGAAGGGAGGAAAAACCTTTCTGAAGAAAGGCTTTCCCTCCCTTCCTCAAACCCCATCCCTCCTTTTCCAAAGACGTTTGTGTTTATCGAATCCTTGTCCGCAGTGTTTCTGGATACGTTTCAAAGAGAACGCACTACTCTCCGGCCCGGACGGGGACGGCTTCCGCCTCATCTTCGTCGTCCTTTTCGTCTTTCGCCAGACACAGGACGCCGAGCAGGATGAGCACGCCGCCGAGGATTTTATAAGCGTTCAGAGGCTCGTTGAACAGCCACACGGAAAACAGGGTCACGCTGATGAGTTCAAGGTGCGAAGCCGCGAACGACGGCCCCACCGGGGCATAGCGCAGGAGCGTCATCCACGTTACGAACGCGCCGAGGTAGCCGGCGATGGCCCCGTACAGCCACGGGTTCAGGAACAGGCGCATGAGCCAGTCAGGGCTCAGCTCCAGCGGCAGGGCCTGCGTGGAAGCGTATTTGAAGCTGATCTGGCTCAACGTATCGAACGACATCAGGATGAGGAAGCCGATGATGTAAAAACGCTTCATCCGCCCACCCCCACAATGGCCACCCCGAGCGTAATCAGGGAAATGCCGGTCACGCGCCACCGGGTCAGCTTCTCCTTGAAGAACAGCCGCCCCGCAAGCATGATCACCACGATGTTGAACGAGCCGAGCATGACGCCCACGGAAAGCTCAACCTGCGAAAGGAACGCCATCCACACGAAAAACTCGAGCACGTAGCAGCAGATGCCGAACCACAGCCAAGGCCGGGAAGCCATGCGCTTCCAGTGCGCGAGGCCGCCCGCCCCGGCGGTATGCTCACTGGCCGCCGCCTTGAAGAAAAGCTGCCCGCCCGTATCCACGAGCATGTTGGCGATCCACAGGAAGACGATCAGCGCGGTCATCGCCCCGCCCCTTCCGCCGCTTTTTCCATCCCTTCCGCAGCCGAGGAAGCGGGAGATGGCGCGGCGGCGTCCGGCGTTTGCGCAGAGGTCTCCGGCGCGGCGGGGACAGGCTCGCGGGCCACGGCGGCGAGGCGTTCGCGCTCCGCGTCGGAAAGCAGATTCCAGGCGAAACGCGCCGTGGCGTCGCCCACCACGTTGCGCTCCTGATCGATGGTGACCATATGGTAGCTTCTGTCGAGCAGGAGCAGTTCCGTGGGCCCGCCGATGTGGTCGCGCACATACAGGGCGTTGCTGCGCGCGCTGGCGATGTCGTCGTTGCCGGCGTGCACGATGAGCGTGGGCGTCTTGATGCCCGGCAGATCGCGTTTCACCGCCGCCACCAGCCCCCAGAGCTGTTTCAGCGACGCGCCGGGCGTGGCCGTAAAGCCCGCCGCAGCCGCGTCCCCGCTCTGCATCTGCGCGAGGATGCGCCCGCGCAGCTTGTCGTCCATGATGCCGTAGGGGAAGGCTTCCTCAAAACGGTAGCGCTTGCCGAAATAGGGCGTCTTGAGGATGAGCGGCAGAAGGAAGCTCAGCTTGGGGATGGTCCAGCCGTCGTACCGCAGGGTCGTGGAATAGAGGGCCAGCCCCCGAGCCCGCCCCGGATAACGCTGGGCGTGGCGCAGCGAAAGCACGGCCCCGGCGGAAAGCCCGCCCACGAATACGGCGTCCATGTGCCGCGAGAGCGCGTCGAAGGCGTCCTCGACGCTCCGCGACCAGTCCGACCAGCAGGTGGTGACGAGCTCCTCTTCCGAGGCGCAATGCCCGGCAAGCTGCGGGCATAGGACGGTGAAGCCGTACCTGTTCAGGCGCTTGCCGAGGATCTTCATTTCGGCGGGCGTCCCGGCAAGGCCGTGCACCAGCAAAAAGCCGATGCGGCCCCCCGGGAAGAAGGGGCCGAGTCGTTCAAGGCTCTGCATAGAAGGGAAAATCCTTGTCGTCGGGCCGGGTTTTCCCCCGGCCCGGCAAAAGTCAGTTTTTCGTCACGCGGCGCAGGATTTCATCCAGCAGGCGCATGGCAAGATCGACCTCTTCGCGCGTGATGTGCAACGACGGCGCAAGGGTGATCACGTTCTTATAGTAGCCGCCCACGTCAAGGACAAGGCCGTACCGCTTGCCGTCGACCATGAGGTCGCCCTTGATACCCTCGTCCACGATGCGGTCCATCATGGCCTTGTCGGGGGTGAAGCCGTCCGCTGCGCAGATTTCGGCGCGCAGGGCAAGGCCGAGGCCGTCCACGTCGCCTATGATAGCGTAGCGGGACTTCAGCTCGCGCAGGCCCTCAAGGAAGTAGGCGCCCATCTCGCGCACGCGGGTTTCGTAGTCCTCTTCCGCCAGCATACGCATGGTTTCGAGGGCCACCGCCGTGCCGAGGGGATTGCTGGCAAAGGTCGAGTGCGTGGAGCCGCAGGGGAACACCTGCGGATTGATATACCGTTCCTTGGCCCAGATGCCCGCGAGGGGGTTCAGGCCGTTGGTCATGGCCTTGCCGAAGACCACCACGTCCGGGGTGATGCCGAAGTTCTGGAGGCCCCAGAGCTTGCCGGTGCGGTAGAAGCCCATCTGGATTTCGTCGTCCACGAGCATGATCTTGCGCTCGTCAAGGACCTTCTTGAGGCGCTGGTAATAGCCGTCCGGCGGGACCACATAGCCGCCCGTGCCCTGAATGCATTCCACATAGAACGCGGCGTATTCGGCTTCCCCGGCCTTGGGGTCCCACACGCCGTAATATTCGGTTTCGAACAGGCGCTCGAACTGGTCGGCGCAGAACATGCCGCAGTCGTCGCGGCGCTTGCCGTAGGGGCAGCGGAAGCAGTACGGGAAGGGCACGAACAGCGCGCGTTCCCCGAAGTGCCCGTAACGGCGGCGGTAGCGGTAGGAGGAGGTGATGGACGACGCGCCGAGCGTGCGCCCGTGGTAGCCGCCTTCGAAGGCGATCATGAGGCTCTTGCCGCCGCAGGCGTTGCGCACGAGCTTGAGGGAGTCCTCAATGGCCTGCGAGCCGCCCACGTTGAAGTGCACGCGGCCCTCTTCGCCCCACGCGTCCTTGATGGATTCGCAGAGCATGGCGGCGAGTTCGATCTTTTCCCTGTGCAGGTACTGGGAGGCGACCTGCGGCAGCGTGTCGATCTGGCGCTTCAGGGCATCGTTCAGGCGCGGGTTGGCATAGCCGAAGTTGACGGCGGAGTACCACATCTGAAGGTCGAGGTAGGGCTTGTCCTCGTAATCGTACAGGAACGAGCCGTTACAGCCCGCGAACAGCTTCGCCGGTTCCAGATAGTGCACGGTGTCGCCGTAGGAGCAATACCGGGATTCGGCTTCGAGAAGCGCCTTTTCGTCTGCTTTCGTGGTCTTCAAGACATTCTCCACAGGTTGGGGGTGAAATGTGGAAGGGGCCGGAGATCTTGGGGAAGGGAGGGAAAACTTTTCTGAAGAAAAGCTTTTCCCTCCCTTCCCCAA
>ENA-ORSX01000071-ORSX01000071.1-human-gut-metagenome-genome-assembly--contig:-NODE-71-length-135075-cov-8.282121_pt1 | contig 135075 bp, 117 predicted proteins | sample MGYA00241904_ERZ509172 | MGnify/ENA primary metagenome ERZ509172 (study PRJEB26280, sample SAMEA2338795) | human gut metagenome | biome: human gut; feature: human-associated habitat; material: faeces... | reverse complement strand
CCCGCCGTTTCGGCAGGAGAGCTCTGAGGTGCGCTCTCCGCCGCCGGCTGCGCAGAGCAGCCGAACAGGCTCAGCACCAGCGCGCCAGCTAAAAACAGGGAAAAGACTTGCTTTTTCATTTGAAAACCGCCCCTTTCATGCCGTGGGGCGGGTGGAGAACCAGGTCTTGTAGTTGATCACGCCCCAGCCGGGGAAATTGGTCCAGCCCTCATAGTGGTCGGTACGGTAGGGGAAGTAGGCCTTATCCCAGCACAGAGCCAGTCCCACCACCTGTTCATCGGCAAGCGCTTGCAGCTCCTTCATGGCGGCGTTGTACGCCTCGTAGCTGCCGGCGGTCTTCTTGGCCTCATAGGCGGCGACAAACTCCGGGAGCAGGCAGGTGCCCCAAGGGTTGTTCCCGTTGTTCCCGATCATGTACATGAAGGCGGTGTCATACATGGCCACGCCGGGAGAGGTATAGCCGATGTAGAGCTCATAGGTGCCCTGCTTGCGGACCTCGGTGGCGTGGTCGGAGTTGCGCACGCTCTCCTCGTCCATGGTAGTCTGCACGCCCACGGCCTCCAGATTGGTCTTGAGCACTTCGGCGATGCGCAGATAGAGGGCCTGACGGGTCTTGTTGTACTGGGGAGTAATGAGGACATTCAGCTCGCTGCCGTCGGGCATATCCCGCCAGCCGTCGCCGTCAGCATCCACATAACCGCCCTCATCCAGCAGGGCGTTGGCTTCGTCCACGTCCTGAGCCAGCTCGGGCAGCGAGCCGTCAAAGCCCTTATTGGGGGGCGCCACGATACCGGCGTGGGGGATCTGGCCGTCCTCCCCTCCGATGGTGACGCGGAGCAGCTCGTAGTCCAACGCGGCCCGCACGGCCTTGCGGAAGATCAGGTCGTCGGTGGGCTGCTCGTTGAAGCCGAACACCAGTTGATAGTTGCCGGGGTTGTCGCTCATGCCGGGATCCAGCCCCTCCACTCCGGTGATGGAGTCCACCATGGTGGCGTTCAGGGAGTTGGAGTAGTCGTACATGGCGTCCACCTCCCCGCTGCGCAGGGCCATCACCAGGGCGTCGTGGCTGTCGTAGGTGCGCACGGTCAGCTTGCGCACGGTCAGCTCCTGTCCCATGTAGGTATCCGACACCGCCTCTAGGGTCATGCTCTGGGCCTCCTCGTCCACGCCTGTGAGCTTGTAGGGGCCGCAGCCGATAGCGGCGTCCTCGCCGGTGTACTCGGCGTATTCGCCCTCCACCTTGGACCACACATGCTCCGGCCGAAGGGTGACGAAGTTAGCCATGCTGTTGAGCATGGTGAAGGCCTTGCCGTCGGTCAGCGTCAGGGTGGCCGTGGTCTCATTCACCGCCTCCACCTCTGTCAGGCCGCTGCAATAGCTGGACTTGCGGTCGATCAGATATTGGAAGGTAAACACCACGTCATCCATGGTCACAGGTTCACCGTCGTGCCAGGTGAGGCCCTGATCTGTGGCAAAGGTGGCGGTAATGGTATTTAAGTCGCCGCTCAGCTCCCAGCCCGTCATGAAAAAGGGCTGAACCTTGCCATTCTCATCGGTGACTACAAAGGGAGCGGTGACCACCGCGTTGTAGTTGAGCTTGCCGAAGATACCGTTTTCCGTCATAACGTTGGCGCCGTCAATGGCGGCGGTGGTACCGATGCGCAGTTCCTCCACATAGGCAACGGAGGACTTGCCGCTCTCCACCGCTTCCGGCGGGCCGCTTTGGGTGGAAGCCGCCGGGTTCTGTCCCGCGCAGCCGGCTGCGGTCAGCGCAAGAGCGCTGGCCAGCAGAAGGGATGCCAGTCGTTTCATACATGTTCCTTCTTTCCTTCTCTTAAATTTCTATGCAAAACAGGGACGGTCCCCTGCTTTGGTCTTATAATGAAAGAGCATTCCTGTTTTGTCGTTAGAAAACAGGAATGCTCTTTGTCCTGGATATGCAAAAAGGGCACCGCCGTCCCCAGCGATGCCCAGTTAATGCCCCAATGACCGCGATATCCACCGCGGCAGCATCCAATTCTCCCTCGCCGAAAGAATAGAATCCGATAGACATGGCAGGTCTTCTGACTCCAGATCATCCGGCTTCGCTCACCTTCCCGGTTTCCCAGTGGTATTAAGCGGGCCGTCCCTGTTACAGCAGCGGGAGCTGTCGCAGACTTGCACTGCGTTCCCTTTTCAATACAAACGTATCACCATATCCTGCTATATGAAATTATGGATTCAGTATACACCGCCGTCCAAGGCCTGTCAATATGTGTCTAACGGCGCCGAATGCTCTCTACTTACGGAGCCTAGCGGCAACAGGCACATTCCATTCCCACCGGCTCACCGCCGCATCTGCTCTTCGCCGCCTGTAACGGGCGAACCAATCAAGTATAAGAAATCTCGCGTTGAGAGCAGTCACAGGAGATCACCCCCCTTTTCTTTCCGGCCGGGCTGTGCTATAATTCCTTCATATACGTTTTCAGCAAGTGGCCAGACTCCGTCTGGTTAGAGGGAATCGGGTGCAACTCCCGAGCGATCCGGTCACTGTAAGCGGGGAGCGTGCTGCAGATCGCCATTGCATGTTTCACATGTGAGAAGGCGCAGCACGTGACGAGCCGCAAGCCAGGAAACCTGCTTGCTGAATTTGTGGGGACGCTTCCGGTGAAAGCTGCTCCACAGGCCGCCGGCCCTGCCGGTGCGCCTGTCTGCAAGCCGGCTCCGCGTCAGAATACGCGGGGCCGGCGATTTTGCTTTTTCCGGGCAGAGAGGAGAAATGCGCATGCGACAGCCTTTTTTTGAAGATCTGATGACCGCAATGTACCCCTCCGGCCTGCTGCATACCTTTGGCGTAAACGGGAAAATCTCCGGGAGCGTGGGGGCGGTGGGGGAGATGCAGGAAGTGCTTCCGCTCCTCCACAGCCCGCGGGGCTGTGGGTTTCACTACCGCTATTCCGCCCGGCGTCGGCACCAGCCCTTTTACAGCGTGCTGACCTCCAATCTGGAGGAGCGGGACATCATCTGCGGCGGGGAGGAGAAGCTCCGCCAGGCCATACGGGACGCCTGGAGCCGTTACCGCCCCGGGCTCATCATGGTGATCCCCTCCCCGATCAGCGACATTCTGAACGAAGATGTGCGCTCCGTATGCGCCGAGCTGCGGCGGGAGGGTATTTCGGTAGTGGGCGTCCAGTCGGAGCTCTTCTCCCACCGGGACAAGAACTACACCCGGAACCGCCTGAAGGAGCTGGCCCGCCAGACCATCACCGGCGACAACCGGCTGGAGATGGAGCTGAAGGGCTGCGGCTTCACCGAGGCGCTCTACGCCCTGGTGGAGCAGGTGATGGAGCCGTCCGCTCAGATCCCGCACAGCGTCAACATCGAGACGGTGGGCTGGGGGAGCGAGGGAAAGGCCGCCCTGCGGGAGCTGGAGGTCTTTTTGAACGGCTGCGGGATCCAGGTGAACACGTGGATCCCCAGCGCCCCCCTCTCCTCTCTGGTACACGCCCCGGCCGCGGAGCTGAATCTGGTCAAGCGGGTTCGCTGGGCCAGACGCATGCGGGAGAAATTCGGAACCGCATACCTTCACATCGGCGGCGCGGGACGCTACGCCGGACTGGATGGAATCTGCACCTTTTACCGGGACATTGGACAGGCCCTCCGCATGGAGGAGGCGGTGGAGCCCGTCGTCCTGGCGGCGCGGGCCCAGGCCCTGGAGGAGACGGCGGAGGCCCGCCGCCGCCTGGGGCAGGCCCGGGCGGTTCTCGTCAGCCGCAGCATCCAGCAGGCTCCCTTCGAGCTCAAATCCTATGTGCGGGACTATGGCCTGTCGGTCTCCCATCTCTGTGTCATCCTGACCCCGGAGAGCCGTAAAAACCTGAATGTCACCCCCGCGCTGGAGGACAGCCTGCTGGCCCGGGTACGGGAGGCCGCCGCCCTCTACAGCCCGGAGACACAGCTCCTCCTGAACCCGGCAGAGGAGACGCTGCGCGGAATCTTCGCAGAGGCGGATGTGGTGGTGGGCACCGGCGACTTCACCTTGGAGGGGATGGGCGCGCCGCTGATCCCCGCGGTCAACGAAACCACCTCCCTCTCCTTTCCCTCCTATGTCCGCACGGTGCGTAGGATGTGCCGCCGCCTGGAGCACGGGACGGAGCGCAGCAGTCTTCTGCTGGGGAAAATGCCCTTCCAAAGCCGCCATTACCCACTGTACTGTAATCAGTCTAATCTGGCCGCCAAGGAAATGTGGTCCAGAATGTGGCTAAATCGAAAGGGGGATTCCGTATGAGGCCGGCCAGCGGCTGCAAGCTCTTTGGAGCTTATCAGGCTTTGGGTGGAATTCAGGACGGCGTTGTTCTGCTCCACTCCGTGGTGGGCTGCAATTTTGGCTCCATGTCCCTCCACGTTGCCCAGGATATGCGGGATATCCGGCAGACCTGCACCGTCATCAGCGACAGCGACGTGGTGTTCAGCGGCGAGGCCTCCCTGGAGCGGGCCGTCCGCTCCGCGCTGGAGCTCTTCCAACCGTCCGTCCTGTTCGTGGTCAGCGGCTGTGTGAGTGAGATGATTGGGGACGATATCCCCGCCGTCTTAGCCCGCATCCCCCATGAGGCGCCGCTGCTCCATGTGGAGGCGGCAGGCTTCCGTGGGGATGCGGCTCGCGGGCTGGAGGCTGGATGGCTGGCACTGCTCCCGCTGATGAAGCCCCCGGTCCCCCGGCCTTATCCCCGGCCCTATCCCCGTTCTGATCCCCGTCCCCTGGTTAATCTGATCGGGCTAGGGATGGATGACCCCCACGCCGCCGACGATGTTGAGGCCCTCCGGGCTATGCTCGCCCCCCAGGCCGCACTGGGCGCCGTGCTCTCCCGCTGTACGCTGGAGGAAGTGCGCCGCGCCCCCTATGCCGATGTGAACCTGGTGCTCCGTGGAAAGGGGCGTGAGCTGGCGCAAGCCATGAAGGAGTACTTCGGCATACCGTGGGAGGAACTTGATTACCCCTATGGCGCCGCCGGCGCGGACGATCTCTGGAGTCGGCTGGAGCGCCGCTTCGGTCTGGATTATCATCAGGCCCGGGCGGAGCTGGACCGTCAGATTGCAGAGGGAGCCGGAAAAGCCTACCGCTATTTACAGGCCCTCTACGGCATGCCAGCTGCGATCCTCGCCTCGGGGCCGCGGGCCGACGGTCTGCGGCGCTTTCTGGAGCAGGAGCTGGGGATGGAGGTGGTGTGCTTTGCCCGCCGGGAGGAGCTCTCCGACCAGGAGGACTTCTACCGGGAGCTGCGCGGCTCCGAGGCGGCGCTTCTGTTCGGCTCCTCCTTTGAGCAGGACGGTGCCGACGAGCTGGAAATTCCGCTGATCCGCATGGATTACCCGGTGTTTGATGAGGTCTGTCTGACCCCCCGCCCCCACCTGGGCGGGCAGGGAACCCTCCATCTTCTGGAGGACATCTTCCGCGGCATCATGAACGGCCGCATCTTGAAAGGGGCGCTCTATCAGTGAAACGCATCTGCGTCTATGGAAAAGGGGGCATCGGGAAGTCCACCGCCGTGTCCAACCTGGCGGCGGCCATGGCCCAGGCCGGGAAACGAGTGGCGGTAGTGGGCTGTGACCCCAAGGCGGACTCCACCCGGAGCCTGATGGGGCGGCGCATCCCCACCGTTCTCGACCAGCTCAAGACCGGCGCCTCCGGGGAGATCGCCTTCACGGACAGCCGGGGCGTCCGCTGCATTGAGGCCGGCGGGCCGGAGCCGGGCACCGGCTGCGCCGGGCGGGGCATTATCGTGGCCATGGAGGAGATCCGCAGCCGCGGCCTGCTGGATGACCGGGATGTGGTGCTCTACGACGTGCTGGGGGACGTGGTCTGCGGCGGGTTCAGCATGCCGCTGCGGGAGCAGGTGGCCGACGAGGTGTATCTCGTCACCACCAGCGACTTCATGGCCCTCTACGCCGCAAACAACATCTGCCGGGGTATCCGCAAATACGCCCAGAGCGGTAGAATCCGACTGGCCGGAATTATACACAACGGCCGCAGCAGCGTGGACAACGACAGCCTGCTCCGGGCCTTTGCCGCGGAGCTGGGAACCACGGTGGCGGGGAAAATTCCCATGAGTCCTCTGATCGGCCAGGCCGAGCTGGAGCGCCGGACGGTTGTGGACTGCGCACCGGAAAGCGGACCCGCCCAGGCGTTCCGCGCCCTGGCGTCCGTCCTCCTGGACAACCGCGGCGGCTGCATCCCGGAGCCGATGACCGACGACGGGCTGGAAGCGCTCTGCCGGAAGGCGGCCCCGCTTTGATTCCGGCTGAGCACCCCTGCCTCTCCGCCCAGGCCCACTTCCGCTATGGCCGGATTCATCTGCCCGTGGCCCCCAGGTGCAACATCCGGTGCGGCTAATGCGCCCGCCGCTATGACTGCGCCAACGAGTCCCGGCCCGGCGTCACTTCGGAGGTCATCTCCCCCGAAGCTGCCCTGGACCGCGTGGAGCGCGCCCTGCGCCTGGACAGCCGTCTGCGGGTGGTGGGCGTGGCAGGGCCTGGTGAGCCCCTGGCCAACCCCGCCACCCTGGAGACCCTCCGCCTGATTCACGCCCGCTTTCCCGGACTCCTGCTCTGCCTGAGCACCAACGGGCTGGTTCTGTCTGATGCTTTGCCCGAACTGCTGGACTGCGGGGTTTCCACCCTGACGGTCACTGTCAATACCCGCTCCGTCGTCTGTGCCGGGCACGTCTACCGGACGGTGGGCGGCAGCGCGGATGCCGGAGCCATGGCAGCCTTTCTCTCCGCTCAGCAGGAGGGCGTGGCCAAGGCCGCAGAAGCCGGACTTACGGTGAAAATCAACACCGTCGTCATCCCCGGCGTCAACACCGGGGAGATTGAGGGAATCGCCTGTTGGGCCGCCCGTGCGGGAGCCGCCGTCATGAACCTCATGCCGCTCATTCCCCAGGCCGATTTTCGGGGCTGTGAGCCCCCCAGCCGGGCGCTCCTGGAGGCGCTGCGCGCCAGGGCCCGTGTCCACATCCCCCAGTTCACCCACTGCAGACAGTGCAGGGCGGACGCAGTGGGTGTACCCGGAGAGATGAACTGCATCGGCTGCCTCTGAGGTTCAAACGGCAAAGCTCAGCGGTCCTATAGGCTGCCGTCCAGATTTTTCTCTGCTTGTCTGCTCTATGGGGAACATATCAACTGACTGGTATTGACAAAAAAAGAGACTTGCAGTAAAATAAATCGCTTATAAGACAATGGAATAACCTGTCAAGTGCCCAACTGCTGTTGGGGTAAAAGGGAATCGGGTGAAACTCCCGAGCGATCCGGTCACTGTAAACGGGGAGCAAGCTGCAGATACCATTGCCGTGCAGACAATGCGCGGTGAGAAGGTGCAGCGCGCGTCGAGCCGTAAGCCAGGAAACCTGCTTGATCAGGAGACAGACGGGTATCTTCCGCAGAAAGAACCCTGTCTGAAGCTGCTCACATACCGTGGGCAGCTTCAGCAGCCTGCTTTCGATGGAAAGCAGGCTGTTTGTGTTCTAAAGCGGCAAGTACATAGCGCACTCGAAAAACGGAAAGGAGAGCCCAATTATGCATGTTGGAAAGAAAACCCTGTCGGCCCTGATGGCCCTGACGCTGACCGCGTCCCTGGCGGCCTGCTCCGCCAGTACCCCGGCGGACACCACCCACGCCGCCACCCCCTCTGAAAACCTGGTACAGACCAGCAGCACACCCTCTGTCGATGAAGAGGGGGCCAAGCGCACCGAGTATCCCCTCACCATCACCACCTATAACTACAACAAAGAGCCGGTAGAGTATACCTTTGAAAAGGCCCCTGAGCGGGTATACGCCTACGCCCAGGACAATATTGAGATTCTGCTGTCTCTGGGGCTGGCCGACCGCATCGTGGCCGCCAGCGGAATGGACGGTGAGATTGCCCCCGAGCTGGCCGACGAGTTTGCAAAAATTGATTACCACGAGGACACAGGCGTGCTGAGCAAGGAGGATCTGCTGGCCCTGGAGCCCGACTTCATCGCCGCCTGGTACTCCACCTTCTCCGACAAACGCCTGGGCGATGTGGACTTCTGGCACGAGCGCAGCGTGGGCACCTATATGGCGCTGAACAGCGGCTGCCGCGGCGGTTCCGGTACCTACCAGCAGACCGTGGCCGACGAGTGTCAGGACATTCTGACCCTGGGCATGATCTTCGACGTGCAGGACCGGGCCGAGGCGCTGGTGGCCGAGATCCAGGGAGAGCTGGACAATATTTCTACCTATCTGGCGGACAAGGATCGCCTGACCGTAGCAGTTCTGGAAGACGAGGGCGGCACCTACCGCGTCTATGGAGAGGACACTCTGGGCGGAAACGTGGCCACCTCCGGCGGCGCTGAGCTGGCCGTGGGCAAGCATGGTGACAACGGCAACATCAGCGCCGAGGATCTGATTGCCGCCAACCCTGACGCCATCTTCATGGTCTGGTACAACGGCTATACCGTGAATGATACCGATTATGCCGGAGAGCAGGTGGTGGAGCTGATCACCGAGAACCCTGCATTTGCTAGTCTGGATGCAGTGAAGAACGGCCGGGTGTTCGCCATCAACCTGAACAATGTCTACTGCAGCGGCATGCGTACCCTGGACGGCGTTCTGGACTTCGCGCAGCATCTCTACCCCGAACTGTATCAGTAATGCACGGCGCGCCCGCCCATCCCGGGCGGGCGCGCCGCTGATTGAGGCGGTGTATCCATGGATTTGAAAAATGGTGTGTTCCATGGCAGGCCGGCATACTGGCTTGCCATTCTGGTTCTGCTGGCCGGTCTGCTCCTTTCCCTGCTGTGGGCGGTCACTTTCGGCTCGGTGGATCTCAAAATGGGGGATGTATACCGGGTCATTCTCTATAAAGTAACCGAGGCCCTCCATTTCCCGGTAGGGGACTCAGAGGTGTACGGCTCCGGCAGTATGAGCGACATCGTGTGGTTTGTCCGGTTGCCCCGTCTGGTACTGGCCATCGGCGTGGGGATGGCCCTGGCCCTCGCCGGCGTGGTCATGCAGGCCATTGTCAAAAACCCGCTGGCGGATCCCTATGTCCTGGGCGTCTCCTCCGGCGCCTCCCTGGGCGCCACCCTGGCGATCCTGGTGGGGGTGGGCTCCTTCCTGGGCAGCGGCTATGTGGGCCTGGTGGCCTTCGCCGGGGCGTTCCTGGTCTCCATGGGGGTGATCGCCCTGGCCAACATCGGAGGCAGGGCCACCTCGGTAAAGCTGATTCTGGCCGGCACGGCCCTCTCCGCCATCTGTGCCGCTGTCTCAAACTTTTTCCTGTACGTCATCAATACCAGCAGCGGCGCGCTGGAGGCGGTGGTCCGCTGGACCATGGGCAGCTTGGCCGCCGCAAGCTGGGACACCAATCTCTGGATGCTGGCGGTGTCGGTACTCGGGGCGCTCTTTTTCTGGACCCAGTACCGCACCCTGAACCTGATGCTGCTGGGGGACGAGGCCGCCGTCACCCTGGGAACCGATCTTCACCGCTGGCGGATTGTCTATCTCCTGGCGGCGTCCCTGCTGGTGGGCTTTGCGGTCTATACGGCGGGCATCATCGGCTTTGTGGGGCTGGTTATTCCCCATATGGTACGCATTCTCTTTGGAACGGACCACAAAAAGCTGATTCCCATCAGCGCCCTGCTGGGGGCAATCTTCCTTCTGTGGTCCGATGTACTCTGCCGGGTGGTGCTCCCGGGCAAGGAGATCCCCATTGGGGTGCTGACCGCCTTGGTGGGCGCGCCGGTTTTCATCTACCTGATGGCCCGGAAGAAATACGGCTTTGGAGGTGGCGACTGATGGACATCCGCACCGAGGGTGTGCAGGCCGTTCTGGGGGGAAGCGCCATTTTAAAGGGCGTGGACATCCAAGTGGGCCAGCGGGAGCTGGTGGGGATCATCGGCCCCAACGGCAGCGGAAAGAGTACTCTGCTCAAATGCATCTACCGGGTGTTGAAGCCCACCGGCGGCGCGGTGCTGCTGGATGGAAGGGATCTGGACCAGTACAGCTATCGGGAGTCCGCCCGGCGCATTGCCGTGGTAGCTCAACACAATTATTATAACTTTGAGTTTTCCGTCCAGGATGTGGTCATGATGGGCCGTGCCCCCCACAAGCGGGCCCTGGACCGGGACAACGCCGACGATTTCCGGCTGGTGGCCGAGGCGCTGGAGCTGGTGGGCATGTCCGGCTTCGCCAGGCGGTCCTTTTCCACCCTCTCCGGTGGGGAGCAGCAGCGGGTCATTCTGGCCCGCGCCCTGGCCCAGCAGACCCCCTGTCTGATCCTGGACGAGCCCACCAATCATCTGGATATCAAGTACCAGCTGGAACTGATGGACATTGTCAAATCCCTGGACCGGACCGTGATCTCGGCCATCCACGACCTGAATATTGCCGCCATGTACTGCGACCGTCTCTATGCGGTCAAAGGCGGGGAAATCGTGGGCTGCGGCAGGCCCCAGGAGGTTCTCACCGAGGACTTTATCCGGCGTGTATACGAGGTGGAGGCCAAGGTTTTTTCCGATGAGAGCGGACAGCTTCACATCCTGTACCACCCAGCTCACCGGCTTTAAACAATATTTGCTTTCAAACGGTCCCGAGCTTCAAAAAAGCACATGGCCCACCCCTGCATCGGGTTCAGGCCATGTGCTTCTCTTGTTCCGGCTGGAAGAACACATAATATTACCCACGATATTATGCGCCCTTTTCTTCCAGCCGGTTGCTCCAAAATGACGCAGGACATGCAGAAGGGTCCCGTGTCTCGTGCGGAGCAGCACGAAATAGGAGGGACAAGTGAATTCGGCAACAAAAAAACTGTATCCTGAAGGATACAGCAACAAATTCCACAGGTTCCTACTGTGGTTGAAACTGCACCCTCCCAGGTCCGGGGAGGCTTTTTTGTGCGTTATACACAGGCAGGTCTTCTGACTCAGACGTTCAAACGCACCTCTCCGTCTTCCCGGAACAAACATCCCAGTGACATAGCAGAGAGGCACTCCGCCAACACAGCAACGGCTTTGTGCGGGATTCTCACCCGGCTTCCCTTTTCACCCATCACAATCGGATAGGCACCTGTGTACCAACTATATTCACTTGTTATTTTGATTATATCAGGGTGTATGCAGAATGTCAAGCGGAAGCAAAAGAGATGCGCGCCGTCACCGTCCACAGCGGTACGAGCATTGATCATCAGCGGACTGGTCGCTCAGTTCGTGTCGATGATGATATAATCGTACAGCGGTTTGAGCGGCGTAAGGATAATTCGCAGAAAGCCTTCGGTCCCCATTTCGGTCAACAGAACCTTTCTCTGCTGAGCCAGTACCTTACTCCCAACAGGGATGCCTGGCCCATCGCTGTGGATGGAATCGTCATGGACAGGCAGAAGGTCATTGATATTATTGACAGGAAGGTCGCCTCCATTGACAACATAGAATGTGGTCAGGTTCATTTGCGGATCAAGATCGACCGCAAAAACATGTGCCCCTCTTTCCATGAGGGTATAGGCCAGATTTTAACAGGCGGCTGTTTTCCAACACCGCCTTTCCGATTAGCGACGGCAATGATTCTATGTCCCCTCATATTTGCGTCTCCTTAATAGTTTCCCAAGTTCGTCTTCTTTTGGTTCAATCGTTTAAAACCCTCGGCTTGCAAGAAATTATAGAAGGAATTCACCAGTAGCAAGCAGATGGTCTGGCTTGCTCTTTCAATAAAACTAAATTATAATGTAATATGATACCTTTTCTACGGCTTGGAGTAGTAAACAATCCAATGAAAAGGATACTTTTCAGTCTGTAATTGAGAAGCCGTCTGCCCTGGATTCAGAGCAGACGGCTTCTTAATCACACAGATACCGGGGACGATTGTAGGCCAAACCATATTGTATTGGTCTCAATTTTATTTCTTTGAAGCATTTCGCTCAGAAAGGCTTTTTATCCAACTCTTTGGTTTTTACGCAATTTTATATGTTATATATTAGGCTATATTTTGTATTTAGAGCAATATAAAACAAACATATCCCCTAAAAATGATGTTGACATTTTTTATTAACTCGTTTTATAATATGAAAAACATTCTCAATTTAAAAGAGAGAGGGCGTAGCTCTGTGGGCCGATACCACACCAAACAGCAAACTCTTATACTCGAATACCTGGCCTTGAAAAAGGATACCGCATTTACCGCAGAGTCGGTCTGGCGCGGATTGTTGGGGGTGGAGGAAAAAGTTGGCCGAGCCACTGTCTACCGTGCGTTGGACCGCTTGGTGGAGGCGGGCACGATTCTCAAAATTCCCTCTGGGGATGGCAACCGGGCACTCTACCGCTATATGGGGGAAGCAGCCCTCCCCTCCAGCGGGCGGATGGTCTGCCTGGACTGCGGACGGGCATTTCCTCTGGAGTGCTCCCATCTAGAGGAACTGACCCGGCATATTCAGAGCGACCACCAATTTGAAGTAGATACCCGGCATACCGTTTTATATGGACATTGCTGCGACTGTGGAAAGTGATAAGCAGAGAGGAGGCGGCAGAGATGAAAGCGGATATTCAAAAAAGCAGGGCGGCGGCCTTGCTTTTGGCGCTGTGCCTAATTGCCGTGTTCTCTCTGTCCGCCCTGTTCGTTGTCAGTCATGCCGACCACGACTGCACCGGCACCGACTGCGCCGTCTGCCATGAGATTCATTCCTGCCTGTCCGCCCTGCGGCATATCTCAGAGGGGCTGGGGCCCTCTGCCCATTATGGACTGGGCGCGATGCTCCTGCTGCTCTGCGCTTTGCTGCCTGTTTCCCTGTCGGACCGGCGTTCCTGTACCTTGACTGCACTGAAAATTCGTCTGAACAATTAAAGCGACCTCCAAGCAAGGGGAAAGTCTGCCCATTTTTAAATGGGCGCTTTTGCCTTGCTTTTTTGCGCCCAAAAACCGGAAAATACGCTGATTTGGAGGTTACTATAGCATGAAAAAATTAAAAGAGTTCCTTGTATTTTGCTTGTCCACCGCCCTGTCGCTTTCTCTGCTGGCCGCCTGCGGGAAGCCGCAGATCCCCATGGCCGGTGCGGAAACACCCGCAGAGCCTTCATCTGCCGCATCGGAGGGATCTCTGAGGGTCATGGCAAGCTTCTACCCCATGTATGACTTTGCTCAGAAAATCGGTGGGGATAAGGTCACGGTGACCAACATGGTCCCTGCCGGCACCGAGCCCCATGACTGGGAGCCATCCCCCTCTGACATCGTGGCTTTGGAGCAGGCGGATGTGTTTGTATACAGCGGCGCCGGTATGGAGCACTGGGTGGAGGACGTGCTGGCCTCTCTGGATAACCAGAGCCTGGTGACGGTGGAGGCATCCTATGGCATTGCGCTGCTGGAGGGGCACCACCATCATCACGAGGACGAGGAAGAAGCGGAGCACGAACATGAGGATGAGCACGAGCATGAAGAGGGGGGCGGCTATGATCCCCACGTCTGGCTCTCTCCGCTGAATGCCAAGCGGGAGATGGAGAACATCAAGAACGCCATAGCGGAAGCGGACCCGGCGAATGCGGAGTACTACGAGGCCAACTATGCTGCGTGGAGCGCCCGGTGTGACCAACTGGACCAGGCGTTCAAAGACGGACTGAGCAATCTGGCGATTCAGGACATCGTGGTGTCCCACGAAGCCTTCGGCTATTTGTGCGACGCCTACGGGCTCAACCAGGTGGGGATCGAGGGAATTTCGCCTGACTCTGAGCCGGACCCCGCCCGGATGGCGCAGATCCAGGACTTTGTGACGGAGCACCAGGTGAAGGTGATCTTCTCTGAGGAGTTGGTCAGCCCCAAGGTGGCCCAGGCCATCGCGGACGCCACCGGGGCCCGCGTGGAAACACTCAGCCCCCTGGAGGGACTGACCGACGAGCAGTTGACCGCGGGAGAGGACTACTTCTCAGTTATGGAGCAAAGCCTGGCCTCTTTGAAGGACGCTCTGTCGTAGAAGGAGCGGTCCCATGATGGCATTGGAAGCAGACCGGCTCTCCTTTTCCTACGGAGAGGCGCCGGTACTCTCCTGCGCCTCCTTTGGGCTGCCCCAGGGCGGATTTGCCGCCCTGATTGGCCCAAACGGCGCAGGGAAAAGCACGCTGTTAAAACTGCTGCTGGGGGAGCTCTCCCCCAGCAGCGGCGCCGTGCGGCTGCTGGGCCAGGATACGGCCCGGTTTCGGAATTGGAGAAGGCTGGGTTATGTGCCCCAGGACGGGCTGGCCCGCCATACAGATTTTCCCGCCTCCGTGGAGGAGGTCGTTCTGGCCAACCTGTCCGGGGAGATCGGCCTGTTCCGCTTCCCGAGGCCGGAGCACCGGGAGCGGGTGCGGCAGGCCCTGGAATTGGTGGGAATGGCCGGCTATGGGCGCCGGCTGATTGGAGCCCTGTCCGGCGGGCAGCGCCAGCGGGTGTTGCTGGCCAGGGCTCTGATCTCCCGCCCGGAGGTCATGCTGCTGGACGAGCCCACCTCCGGCATGGACCTGCAAAGCGGGGAGAACTTTTACCGCCTGCTGGCCGGGCTGAACCGGGACCATGGGCTCACCATCCTGATGGTGAGCCACGATGTGGATCGGATCTGCAGCTATGTTTCCACCTTGTACTGCCTGGAAGAAGGTACCCTGGCGGAACTAACGCCCGGACAGGTGCGCCGGGAGCGGGCGGGGCTTCACCGCCATTCAGATATGACGCGGGAGAGACGGGGGGAACGCAATGTCCATCTTTGAATATCCCTTCATGCAGCGGGCCTTTTTGGTGGGCGTCCTTCTGGCACTGATCATCCCCTGTGTCGGGATCGTCATTGTGCTCAAGCGGTTATCCATGATTGGGGACGCTTTGTCCCACACCTCTCTGGCCGGTGTGGCGGCCGGGTTGCTTTTCAATATCAATCCGGTGCTGGGGGCCACGGCAGCCTGTGTAGCCGCGGCCTTCGGGATTGAGGCCATTCGGAAGAAACTGCCCCGGTACGCCGAGATGTCCATTGCCATCATCCTGTCCGCCGGGGTGGGACTGGCCGGTGTCTTATCCGGTTTTGTGCGCAGCGCGGCCAGCTTCAACAGCTTTCTTTTCGGCAGCATTGTGGCCATCAGCGACGGGGAACTCTATACGGTGGCTGTTGTCAGCGGAATCATTGTACTGGCCTTTTTGTTCCTGTACAAAGAACTGTTTTATCTGGCGCTGGATGAACGCGCCGCCCGGATGTCTGGAATCCCCGTAGGCATCATAAACAGTGTGTTCACCGTGCTGATCGCTGTCACAGTGTCAATTGCCGCCCGGACGGTAGGGGCCCTGATTGTCTCTTCCATGATGGTGGTACCGGTGGCCTGCGGGATGCAGCTGGGCCGGAGTTATAAGCAGACGGTACTCTGGTCCATCGCCTTTGCGGAGGGTTTCACCGTGGGGGGTCTGTTCCTGTCCTATTACGTAGGGCTGAAGCCCGGCGGCACCATCGTCCTGCTGGGAGTGGCCTGTTTGCTGCTGCTTTTGATTCTAAAACCATTGTTTGCCCGGCTGGGCCGGGCGGGGCGCAAGGAGCTCAAAGGAGAACATGATGACTGATATGTATTTGATTTCCGGCTTTTTGGGAGCGGGCAAGACCACCCTGATCCAAAAGCTGTTGACGGAAGCATTTAAAAGCAAAAAAGTCGCCCTGATCGAGAACGACTTTGGAGACTTCAGCGTGGATGCCGCGCTTCTGCGGGAGGGCGGTTATCAGGTCCTGGCGCTGAACGCCGGGTGTATCTGCTGCTCCCTCACAGGGGATTTTACGGCGGCGTTGGCCTCGCTGCTGAAAACCTATCGCCCCGATGTGGTGCTGATCGAACCTTCCGGAGTCGGCAAACTCTCTGATGTGGAACGGGCCTGCCGGGACCGGCGTTTCGCAACCTCTGCCCGCATTACACAAAAAATTACGGTAGTGGACGTAAAGCGGTGCGCCAGCTACCTGGAGAATTTCGGGGCGTTTTTTGAGGACCAGGTGAGAAGCGCTGGCACCATCCTGCTCAACCGGACCGAGCTGTTTCCCGAGGCTGTTACGAAGGCTGTGGAGTTGGTGGAGCAGTTGAACCCATCCGCTCAGGTTCTGGCAGAGCCATGGAAGCTCTTGACCGCTGCGGAAATTCTGAGCCTCCCCAAAGAAACGGAGCCGACGGATGCGCAGCCCCATGAGAAGCACACCTGTTCCTGTGGGCATCATCACCACCACCACGGCCATGCCTGCTGCTGTCACCCCCATGCCAGGGGCGGCGCGGATGACACCTTTGATACCATGACGCTCCATCTGCCCCAAGTGTTTTCACCGGAAGGCCTGGGGCGCTGCCTCCGGCTCCTGGGATCGGAGTGCTGCGGACAGGTCCTGCGGGCAAAAGGCATTGTGGAGACGGAGACGGGGTTTCTCAATGTGCAGTTTCTGCCGGGGGAGCATCGTTTTGAAAAGACAAACCTCCAGGAGCACGAGCTGTGTGTGATCGGGCACGACCTGAACCGGGCGCAGATCACGGCGGTTTTTGAGGGGGTGTGCTGATTGAGGATGCCGGAATATACTCCGGTCTATGTGGTCACCGGCTTTCTCGACAGCGGAAAAACTTCACTGTTGAATCAGCTCCTCTCCCGCCGCCTGGAGAGCGGACACTCGCTCTGCTGCATCCAGTTTGAACAGGGAGAGCAGGCACTGGAACAGGATTTAATCGACAGAGGGAATTTGGATCTCCTCCACTTTCCTGTTCGGAAGCTGCAAAGCGGCGCGGGGATGCAGCAGGTCTCCAAACAGATCTACGATTATCTGCTTCGCAATGATCCGGAAGAACTGTGGATAGAGTGGAACGGGACGCTGCCGATCTCTGTCCTTCAGACACTGTTTCCCCCGGCAAAGAAACAGGACGGGGGTACACCAGGGGACTTCTGCCAACTTCAGCGCATGCTGTACCTGGCCGATTCCACCAAACTGGATGCCCTGCTCCAGCAGACCGGAGGAATGGCGCTGGAACAGATATCCGCCAGTGATGTCATCGTCCTACGGAATTGGGGACCTGTATCGCAGTTTAAGAACCGGAAACGGATGCTGCGGGAACTGAATCCCGGCGTCAAGGTACTGCCGCTGAACTCGGTCGGTACGGTGGAGCGGGCCATGCTGCGTCCGGGGCGGCAGCCAGCCTTTTGGTTTTTGCTGGGGATTGCCTATTTCACAGCGGCATATCTGACCCTGCGCATGGTGATAGGTGCCGGGGGGAACTTGGCTGATGCCGTGGTCAATGTATTTCTCGGTATTCTGTTGCAGGCGTTCCCGTTTCTTCTGATCGGCGTGCTTCTGTCCTCTGCCATCCAGATATTCGTTTCACAACAGTGGCTCCACGAGCACTTCCCAAAGCATCTGGCGGGAGGCCTTTTGTTCGCAGCCTTGGCCGGCTTTTGTCTGCCCGTGTGCGACTGCGCCTCAGTTCCGGTGTTCCGAAGCCTGGTTCGGAAGGGCGTCCCCCCTGCTGCCGCCGTTACCTTTCTGATGGCCGCGCCGGTCATCAATCCGGTGGTCATTCTCAGCACCTGGTATGCTTTCAGCGGGGATGTCAGAATCGTCCTGTGCCGGGTGGGGCTCGGCTTGCTGTGTGCGGTGCTGATCGGACTTACCTTTTCCAGAGCAGGAAAGAACGGCTTGAGCCCGTCCGGCTCCGGCTGGTTTTCCTGCGCCTGCGGCTGTTCTGTGGGTCAGGCAGCAGAGGGCGGAAAGCTCTCCCTCTATCTCCGCCATACGCAAACGGAGTTTTTCAGTGTTGGGAAGTACCTTGTGCTGGGCGCCCTGGTATCCGCCCTGTTCCAGACCCTGGACAGGTCATTTCCGTGGGGGAACGGCGGGGATGGGCTGTTCCTTCCTCTCCTGGTGCTGATGGGAATGGCATTTTTTCTCTCTCTTTGCTCCTCCGCCGACGCGGTGGTTGCCAGGAGCTTTGCCGGACAGTTCCCCATGGGGGCCCTGATGGGATTTATGGTATTTGGCCCTATGATGGATATCAAGAATCTGATCCTGCTCTCCGGCGGCTTTTCGCGTAAGTTCGTCCTGCGCCTGTGCCTGACCTCCTTTTGTATCTGCGGAATGGTCGTTTTCCTGTCATTTTCCACCGGGCTGGAAAGGAGCCTGCTATGACAAAGAACTGCTGGAACAGCCAGGCCCTGGCTGAGATCAGCTGCTACCTGGCCTTTGCGGGGGCTATGCTGTATCTGGTGCGTTCAGGGCGGTACCTCTCCTATGTGACGCCAAAGCTGGCGCCCTATCTCTGCTTCAGTGCGGCGGTGATGGTGGTGTGGGCCCTTTCTTCCCTAGGACGCGTGTTTCGTATTCAATACCGAAAACACATCGCCCACTGCTTTGTGCTGGCGATCCCGCTTCTGCTGTTGCTGCTGCCACACGATACCGTGGGCCTCAGAGATATCTCCGATTCTGCCGGACTGCTGAATGGAAGCATGGTCAGCGGCGCCGCAGGCGGGGGCGGCGGCATACCGGCCACCGGAAGCCCCATACCGTCCAATCAGGAGGATACTGAGGCGGAGGGGCCCGCCCAGGCAGAGGCATCCGCAGACGGCTATACGACCCTGGATGCCTATGGCGCCCCCCTTGAGCTCCACGGATATAACTCCAGGCAGCAAACCATCACAGTCAGCAATGAGGAGTTCTACGACTGGCTGTGCGTATTTTATACGGACATAGAGCAGCTTGAGGGCTTTCAGGTAACGATGACCGGCCAGGTCTACAAAAACACGCCGGTTATGGCGGACAACGAGTTTGTTCCCGCACGGCTGGTCATGGCCTGCTGCGTGGCGGACCTGTCCCCCTGCGGCCTGTTCTGCACCTACGGCAACGTGTCAGAACTGGAGAGCGATTCCTGGGTCACGGTGACCGGTATTCTATACGGGGAGCAGTATAAGGGGCAGGAGGAACCGCGGCTCAGGGTGACATCTGTTGTTCCGGCTAAGCCGATTGAGGGATACATCTTCCCATACAGCTGATCTTTAACCGATTGGGACGGAGGTTACTGGTTTCGGCAGGTGGATTTCCAGTTTTCATTGTCATTACCACTCACTTTCAGTTCAGGTGGGAAACATTCCGCCTCTCATCACGCACTGGTTTGCCATGAAGGCACCGAGAATGACTTCATGCGTTGGATGGCTTCGCCACAAATCTTGCGCAAAATGAATCTAATATACAATATAAAACAGAGTGCAGGCCAATTCTTGACCTGCACTCTGTTCTATTTTCCTACATCCACGCGTTTGTCGGCCCAATCCCCCTTTCGTGCAGCCACACTTGAAGCAAACGCCGCTGGAACATGTGAGTTTGACGATAATTAACTTGTCTGTCAGTCAATCATTGACAAGTTTTCACCATCATTCTCTCCCGTGATTACCGGACGGCACTCGTGGTACGCCATGGCCAGCTCCATCACTGTACTTCCCCCTGTAATCCATAAAATTGATGTGCATATCACGGTTCAAGCTGTGTGATACTCCTCGTTCGGAATCTATGGTCTAAAATTATTGGGGAGCTGTTTTGCAATGCGACTTCATCAATTAGAAGCCACCGCTTAAAGTCCAGGCAGTGAGTGTATCATCCGGGATATCCGTGTTAAATACTTTAATATTTTCAATGGAGCCATTATAGGGATACTGGTTTCCGCTTCGAGCTGTCTTCCCGAGATAACCGGCATTGATACCCGGAATATCGGAGATAAAGCCATATCCTGTGCTGGGTAGTTCTGCGGGCGGAATCACCTGTACCAGTTCCCCGTCGAAAAAGAGCTTGTACCCCGTATCGGGATCGGCAGTAAAGGCTGCGATGTGTTTCTCACCAGAGGTCATATCCACGGCAGCAGAGGACTTTACAAAATCTCCGCCGTTCTGCCGCCGGATCTCATACCCCAGCACCCCTCCACCAACATAAAGATGAAAATGAGAATTGGCTGTCGTAGAGTTGCTGATACCGATCAAGGAGTGTATCGACGAGATCTGCGGGGTAAACTCCACGACAATGGCGCCCGAATGCATGGCGGCAATATCGGTCACACTGTCGTCGTCAATTTGGACCGGTTGGGATGGTGTAATCGTTACACCGCTGTTGGAGTAGACATTCGAACCACTGGACGCCACATAGGTTACCTGTTTCATGTGTTCCGCAGAGAACACGCCGTCAAATATTTGGACATTATGAATGGTTCCTGTGAACGGATATTCAAAGGCTGCTGGCTGCCCGGAGGGAGCCTGCCTGCGCGTCATGCCAAGGTATCCGCTGTCAATACCGGGAATATCAGCCATGAAGCCATAGCCAGAGGAGGCCGTCAGTTCTGACAGCGGCAGGTCCAGAACCATCTCCCCGTTGAGGAAGAGTTGGTAGCCGTAGTCCGGGTCAGCCGTAAAGGCGGCACAATACTCCTTTCCGGCTTCAATCGTCACAGGAGCCGAGTTTTTTTCAAAGTCTCCTCCCTCCTGCCTGCGGATCTCAAATCCGAGCCTCGCGTTGGAGTAGTAGAGGTGGAAATAGGAGTTCTGGTTCCCCGTCTGACCATTGCTCACCCCAATCAATGAGTGGATGCTGTCGGTGCTTGTGGGCGTAAAGCGCACCAAAATTGTACCCTCATGCAGGCCGGCAATACTGGGCAGTTCCGGCCCGATTGGGGTATAGGTGCCGTCAGACAGCGGCAACACCTTTTCTGAGGAGGAATATACCAAATTAGGGGTATCAGGCGTAGGTTTGATGTCCTTGATGTAGTCGAGTGTGTATTCACCGAAGACCAGGGAATGGATATTGTCAGGCCGACTCTCTTGTTCATAGAAGCAAACAATATTCCCATTGGGCTGCTCCATCAAGCAGGAATAGCCAAATTCACCCGACCGAATTACTTTTTTGTACTTCCAATCAAACGTGTAGTTGATTCGCCCCTCTGAATTGGTCCCGTTCTCATTGATCAGGCCGATTCTTATCGTGCCGTTGGAGCGGCTATTGGCTGCCGCATTGGCGAAGATAACGGCGGGCTTTCCATCAATTGGATGACTATAGTTGATAACAGACTGCTGGCAGCCTCCATAGGGTGTGGGCGCCACCAGCGTCGGGTCCCTCGGCATATCGGGCGCCCAGGTCTGGCCACCATCATAGCTGGTAGCGATTAATACGCCGCCTGACTGGCGCACGAACATCTTTAGCTGGGTAGAAACATCATCACCCTCCGGTGGCATTTCTACGATTTGAATTTCACCCATACCGATTTTTGAAAGGCCCGCAGCCGCTCTAGCGTCGTTTGGAGATTCACCCAGGTGCCAGGTTGCCCCATTGTCATCGCTGTAAAGAACTGCGCCGCTCATACCGCTGAAAGAATTGCTGTTATAGTAAAGGGGCACAAGGATGCGGCCTTGGTATTTGCCGGTCTGGATGACGATCCCAATGCCGGGGGCTGTGCCAAAGTGCTTCATATCACTGGTCTTAAAGCCGTAGTTCATCAGTTTGGGATCTGACCAGGTATAGCCGCCGTCATCGCTGTAGCACATGATCAGGAAGACCGTATTGATGACCCGCAGTTCCGTTTTGCGCGGTACTGCGGATGCGTCGTAGGTTCCGTAGTTGGTGTAAAAAATGTTTCCAGCTTCCTGTCCATTTTTATAAAGGGTGAAATCAGGTCCGACTGTGTAGTCGGTTGCCGCCCCATTTAGATACACCGTCCCGTCATCTTCGTGCAGCTCATATTGGGTGCCAGCCGAGTCCTTTAGGATCAGATAGCCGTCAGAAGTATAGCCGGTAGAGGCCGCTGCATAGGGCGCACGGACGTTTCCGGTCATCGCGTCACAGAAGAAGAAGACCCGCCCGTTTTGACCTTTGACGAGGAGCGAATCGCAGTAAGATGCGCTGTCCGTTTTCATGGGGACCTGGGGTTCGTTGGGGTAGTCAAGAAAATTGAGCAGCATTTTGGGTTGGCTCCAGGTTGCGCCGTCATCGCTACTGACCCGGATGCCGATGTCGCAGTTGTTGGGAGGATCGTTGCTCGCTCCGGCGGCGTCGCCGAACCGGATATCGCCCGTGGCAATGATCGTCCCCTTGTCGGTCCGCAGAATGGAGGGGATTCGGATGCCCTCTGTGTTCCAATCCTCAAAAGAGAACACATTCTCCTGCCTGATGATTCCAGAGTCCTTCTCTATGTAGGTTTCTGCCTCGAGAACATCCTGTGCCAGAGCCGTATCATAGACACGCACGCTGTCGATGGTGCCGTAGTAGGGATATCCGAATGACCCGTTCCGATAGGTTGCACCCATATAGCCCACATCGGCGGAATTCACTGTGGACATGAACCGGTAGTCGTACTCCCATAGCTCATAAAGGGCCACAGGCATTTGGAAAACCATGTCGCCATCAAAATAGAACTTGTAGCCTTCCTGTGGGTCCGCACTGAGCGCCATGATATGCCGGGTATTGCGCGTGACCTCTGCCGGACCCTGGAGATTCACATAGCGGGTCTCCCCATGATTCCTGACCTCCAGGCCCAGGAAGCCCCGGTTGTCAATGTAAAGGTTAAAGTAGGCGTCAGTCACGCTGCTGTTGCTCAAGCTGAACAGGCAGTTGGCCGTGGACATCGCCGTGGGGGTGAAGTCCACGATGATTGTGCCGCTCGACAACCCAGAGAGTTGCGTGACAGCGCTCTGGGGGAGAGCGACGGCATCCGTGCCACTGGAAAACGTCATATCGCTGGCCGAGAACACCGGCTCAGGGTCAGCCAAGGCAGCAGCCGCGCTGGTGAACGACAGAGTCTGGATGCAAAGTGCAAACACCAGAAAAAGTGCTAGCGGCAGTCTCTTATGTTGTTTCATGGCAATCTCCTTTTCAAGTTTAAGTCACTGCAACTGTCGATAATATGAATGATGCCGCCTATCAGCCCATTGGAATCACATCCAGTTTAATGATGTCGTTATAAAAAAGAATACCGCCGGCCCCCTCTTTTCTTGTTTATAGAGGGCCGTGCCCTATGGCCATTGATGCTCCTGTACGATTAAGGATGCGGCAAAACACCCGTTCATCCCCCGGCAGTGTGACCGTGCGGCCCATCCAGTGAGAGAGATACGCGCCGTGGATGATCTGGAGGGATCGCAGACCTTCCTCCAAGCTGCATTGGATTGGCCCGGCCCCCTGAGCAGCGGCAACAAAATTTTGTATGGTGGCCGCCTGCTGCGCCTTGTTGTTTCTGTCGTCGAAAGTCAAGCGCTCCACCGTCCCGGAGACCTGTTCAAAGGGGGACGGGCAGGACCTTGCGAAGGTGCGCTCGTCCTCCTCCAGGCGGATGATTTCCACCTCGCTATCGTCCCGGACGGAAATCCGGCCCCTCGTCCCACAAATCTCCAGCAAATTGGTGCCAGGGCACTCATGGGCTGAAGCAATAAAATGCCCATGGGCGCCGTTGAGGTAGGTCAGAAAAAGTTCAGCCTCATTTTCAACCTGGATGGGCCGCCCTATGGTGGAGCAGCGGGCCAGTACGGAAACCGGCATACCGCAGATCCATTGCATAAGGTCTAGTTGATGGGAGGCTTGGGTCATCAGCAGTCCGCCCCCTTCTCCCTGCCAAGTACCGCGCCAGGCCCCGGAGGTATAGTATGCCTCCGTTCGGTAGAGGTTGGTGATAATCCAGCTACAGCGCACCAGCTCCCCCAGTTCACCGCTCTGGACCAAATTTTTTATATGACGGTAGGCCTGAGCCGCCCGCCGATTATACATGACGCCGCAGACCAGTTCCGGCCGTTCCGCCAGCACGGGAAGGATTTCCGCCACCTCGTCGGCGAAAATACCAACCGGCTTCTCCACCAGCACATGCAGCCCCGCCTCTAGGGCCTGCCGGGTCATTTCGGGGTGCTGTGCGTGGGGAGTACAAATGAGTATCGCGTCTACCTGGCCAGACCTGAGCATAGCGCCATAATCCGTAAATGCGGCAGCCTGAAGGCCATGTCGCTGTGCTGCCTCTCGGATGTGCGCCTCATTTCGGCTGCACAGCGCCGTAAGCGCCACATCCCGGACCTTTCCGCCCACAATCAAGCCGATATAATCGCCGGCAATGGCGCCGATTCCCGCAATTCCTAATCTGAGCATGCGTCACCTCAAATGTGGAAGAATTTCAGCAGTTCATTCTCAAAAAAATTGATTCGTTCGTGTTCATACTTAGGGTAGACCAAGTGCGTCTTGGGTCCCCGTGCCCGATTGAAGATGGCATATTGGCATTTGGGCGACGCCGTCTGGTCCAGAAGTCCCGTGCCCAACAGCAGGGGGCAGGTCAGCAATGCGGCAAAACTGACAGGGTCGAGGCCGTCCAGCACAGCCCTATCCGTCCCGACTGCTCCATCGCACATGGCCCTCAGATCACCCGGCAATGGGTTCAGGGCCGCACAGCGGATCACGCCGGGTACCAGAGACGCCGCAACTATCGCCAGCCCACCGCCGAACCCTTCGCCCCAAGTCATCAAACGGGCGGGGTCGGTGGACGACAGGCCGATGGCCGCGTGGGCCAGCGTCAGGGCGTCCAAATATCGGTCCTCCAGAGATAATGCCGCCCAATCACGCCGCCAATCGGCCACGGAGGTTTGGTTTTCCAGGGCTGCTACGGCGTATCCCAGGGCCACAAAGCGGGTCATGTGGTGCCAGCCTCGAACCCCCCGGCCCAGGTCATGGAACATGAGCACCGTGGGGAAGGCCCCCTCCCGCGCCGGGCGGATGTATCTGGCCCGGATCTCCCGGCCGTTGGGGGCAGGGACGGACCACTGTTGATAGGCCGCTTGAGCATTTTGGAAAGGCAGGCGCTCCACCAGGACCTCCCCCGCCGGGGCGGCTTTGGCCCATCGGCCGCGCCATACGGCCTCAAAATCTGTGGGTATTTCAGTCATGCCCTGATATGTCTCACAGGCTGCCTTTTGCTCCGCAATCGTCACAGCTCCGCCGCCTCCCTTCCGAAGAAGTCCAGGATCAGGTCGTCAAAGTCCTGAATCTCCTCATGTCCATACCCCTCAAACAGATACCTGCGTTTGGGGCAGTTCAAGTTATTATAGACGGCGCACTGGGTCGCGGGTGGGCACACTTCGTCGGCCAGCCCTGTGCCGAAGAGGACGGGACAGCGAACCAGATGGGCAAAGTTTTTGCTATCAATGTAACCCAGCTTGGCAAACCACTCGTCCTGCCGCGTCCCGTCCGGGTCAAACCAGCGGGAGTAGTAGCGCAGGCCCTCATAGGCAATCAGGTCTGCCCCCAGCTCCCACACCAGCCGATAGTCGCTCAGGAAGGGGTATAGGATAGCCGCCCGGTTCACCAGGCCCGGGTTGAGGGCGGCGCAGGCCAGGCCTAAGCCGCCCCCCTGGGACGCGCCGTTGACAAAGACCTTGCTTTGGTCGATGCCCCCCAGCTCCCGCACGATCCGGCAGAGGATGCGGATATTCTGATGCAGGCGGACATAGTACATCTTTTCCACAGGCCCATCCAGCCCCGCCACGATATGGCCGGTGACGGTGGTGCCCGCGAACCCGCCCAAATCCTGGCCGTTCCCCCCCTGGCCGGGGCAGTCCATGGCCAGCAGCGCACAGCCCATGCCCGCAAAGGAGGACTGCTCCAGCCAGCTTCGGCTGGCCCCTGGGTAGCCATGGAACTGGAGGACCAATGGAACCGGGCGGGCCGCTCTGGGTTTCACATACTTGGCATAGAGCTGGGCACCGCCCATCCCGCGAAACCACAAGTCCAGGTACTCGCAGGTATGGAAGGGCGGAATTTCGGATGGAGTCACGGCAAAATCCAGCGGCACTTGATCCGCCTCGGCCATCCGCTTGCTCCAAAAGGCATCAAAGTCAGCCGGGGCGGGTGTTGCACCCACATAATCTCCCAGCCGCCGAATCTCTTGTTCTGTCACAGGCATGGGGTCGTCTCCTCCTCGATAAACCGGGCTTGGATTGCTCCTCCCTGGCGCGTCACACAGATGGGTCTTGCCATCGCCGGCTTCTCGCGCGGATGGTCCGCCCGATAATGGGCGCCCCGGCTCTCCCGGCGCATCAGGGCGGCCTTCAGGATGCATTGGGCGGTGCAAAGCTGTCCAGCCCGTCTACGTGTTCTTACAATCTCGTCCACATTGTCTGTGGGCGTTAAGATCAAAGCGCTTCTCAGTCCCTTCACCCGCTCCAGGGCGGCAGACAGTCCGGCCTCGTCCCGCTCTACCATGGCATGATGGAACATGGTGTCCTGCAAGTCGGCAAATACCTTCCGACAGTCAGCCGCCGCTACAGCTTTAAAGAGGCAGGTCTTGGGCGGTTCCTCTATTGCGGTGCATGCAGCAGCCGCTGAACTGCCGGCTTTACCACCGAACACCAGGCCGTTGGCCGTTGAAAGGCCGCCAATGCGGTCGGCCCCGTGCATGCCCCCTGTGACCTCTCCGGCCGCAAACAGGCCGGGTACACCGGTAGAGGTATCGGGGGCGATCCAAACCCCGCCATTGGCCGCGTGAGCGAACATCCCAATTTGGATCGGGTCTTCCATAGTTAGGCCTCTTGCCTCCCGGAGCCAATCAAAATAGGTTTTCACAAACTCCGGGGGGCTATGGCGCATTTCATCTGAATAGGTAACCCTCACACCCCGTTTATCCTCCAGACAGGCGCGGTAGATGGCCAAGTCTACCGCCTTGGAGGGCAGACGCGCTGTGAAGGGGCCGTGGGTAGCGCGCAGTTCCAGCAACGAAGCCGTTTCCCCCTCCAGCAGTGGGGCCCCGTCCGGACGGCGCAGATCGGTGAATCGAAATGTCTTTTCGTTAAAAATGGTCTGATACGCCGGCGACAGATAGCCAGGCATGATCTGCATAAACTCCATATTGACCAGCCGGCAGCCGGCCTCCAGAGCCAATGCCTGCCCCAGCCCCTCCACGTCGGAGGTGCAAAGGTGGTGACGAAACAGGCTTCCGTAACCGCCCGTCGCCAGCACAAGGGCCTTGCAGCCCAGGTAGTGCAGTTCCGCCCCGTCCGTAATCACAGCGCCGCATACCCGACCGTCCGCACGGACCAGTTCCAGCGTCTCCCGGCCGGAAAGAATGGTCACACCCAGCTCTTCCAGTCTTTGGGAAAAGATCTCCCGGGCGCTGTCAAACTCGATCCCGTTCCAGTCCCGGTGCTTATGGTCGAAGCAAGGGATGTACTCCTGCTGTCCGCCCTTGTCCGCCTTGCGGAGCCTGACACCCATGCTGCGGACTTTTTCGATGGCCGGGTGAATGCCCTTCACAAGTGCTCTTACCAAGGCATCGTCCGCCATGCCGCAGCCCACGTCCTCGATGGTGGAGATCAGGTCGGCCTCATCCGCTTCGTCTGCGGGTCCCACCAGACCCAGGCCCCAGGTCCCGGGGTAGAAGCTGGAGCCGGAAAACAGCCTGCCCTTGCACACCAGAATCACCGAGGCACCGGACTCCGCAGCGGTCAACGCCGCAGAGATTCCCGCGATACCAGACCCCAATACCAGCACATCACAGGTCGAGGCCAAATTCAGCTCCATATATCCACCCCTCAATCGTCAGAACCCCCGGCCGGGGTCTGGTCATAGAGGTGGCAGGCGCAGAAATGCTCCTCACCGTTAATCATATGGCGCTTCAGTTCCGGCTTTTTGTGCATGCAGATATCCATACAATTCTTGCAGCGTGGATGGAAGTGGCACCCCTCGGGCGGATGGACCGGGTTGGGCACATCGCCCTCCAGCACAATGCGGCTGCGCTTGTTATCCGGGTCCACCACAGGGATGGCGGAGAGGAGGGCTTCGGTGTAGGGGTGCATGGTGTTTTCGAAGATCTGCTCCGTGGAGGCCAGCTCCACGATCCGTCCCAGGTACATGACCGCGATGCGGTCAGAAATGTACTCCACCACGGACAGGTTATGGGTAATGAAGATGTAGGTCAGTTTCAGCTCTTCCTTGAGCCTCATCAGCAGATTGAGAACCTGGGCCTGGATGGACACATCCAGCGCCGAGACCGCCTCGTCGCAGATCACCATCTCCGGGTGGACCAGCAGGGCGCGGGCGATCCCGATCCGCTGCCGCTGGCCCCCCGAAAACTCATGGGGATAGCGATCCATGTACTCCGGGCGCATGTTCACCGCCTCCAGGATGTCGGCAATGAGTGCACGCTGATTCGTCTTGTTGACTACCCCGAAATGCCTGAGAGGGTCGGCCAAAGATTGATAAATTGTAAAAGAGGGGTTCAGGGAGGAATAGGGGTCCTGAAAAACGATCTGGATGCGGCGATGCAGGACCTGTTCGTCCTCCCTGTTCAAGTGCCGCAGGTCCTTTTTACCGCCGTGCTGGGGGCCGAAATCGTACATCATCGTTCCATCAGTAGCCTTGACCAGTTGGATGATGGATTTGCCCAGTGTGGTCTTACCGCAGCCGGACTCCCCTACCAGCCCCAGAGTCTCCCCCTTGTAGATGTCCAGGTCCACGTCGTTGACCGCCTGCACATGGTCCCGGACCTTGTTGAAAAAACCGCCCCGAACTGGGAAAAAGGTCTTCACCCCCCGCAGCTCCAGCAGCACTTTTTTCTCGCTCATACGGCTTCGACCTCCTCTCTGTGTCCGGCGTAGACCTGTTCGGCGTTCCAGCAGCGTACCGCATGTCCATCACACACCGGGACCTCTGGAGGCATTTCCTGCCTGCACTTTTCACAGCAGAAATCGCACCGGGGGGCAAATTGGCATCCCTTGGGCCGGTCATATGGGTCGGGTGTGGAGCCGCGGATCGGCTCCAACCTCTGTCCCCTGCCCTTGTGAAGGATCGGGATGGAGCGCAGCAGGGCGGCGGTGTAGGGATGGGCGGGATACTTGAGCACCTCCCGTACACTGCCCCGTTCCACGATGGAACCCATATACATCACTGCCACGTCGTCCGCCAGCTCACTGACCACGCCCATATCATGGGTAATGAGCATGATGGCCGTGTCGTGCTCCCGCTTCAATTTTTCCATCAGTTCAAAAATCTGGGCCTGGATTGTCACATCCAGGGCAGTGGTGGGCTCGTCGGCAATGAGCACCTTGGGGCTGCAGCTCATGGCCATGGCGATCATGGCCCGCTGGCGCATACCGCCGGAGAACTCATGGGGGTACTGGTCAATGCGCTTCTCCGGGGTGGAGATCCCCATCTGTGTCAGCAGCTCCAGCGTCCGGGCACGGCGGGATCTTTTGTCCAGGTCCGTATGGTACTTCAGATCCTCCCCGATCTGGAATCCGATGGTGTAGACCGGGTTGAGGGCGGTCATCGGGTCCTGAAAGATCATGGCTATGTCCCGGCCGCGGAGGGCGCGCATTTCCTTGCCGTTGCGGGGCAGTTGATCGATCCGAATGTCACCCTTCTCGCTGTGGTAGGTGATGGCCCCGCTCTCAATGCGGGAGAGCTTGGGCAGAAGCTGCATGATGGAAGAGGCCGTCACGCTCTTGCCGCAGCCCGACTCCCCCACCACACAGAGGGTCCGTCCCTTATAAAGTTCGAAGGAGACGCCGTTGAGAACCTTGTTGCACCGCTTGTCGGAGTAAAAATAGGTTCGCAGATCCTTGACGGTGATGATGGCTTGCTGTTCCATATCGCTCCCTCCCTTATCCCTGCTGGGTGGGGTCGGTGGAATCGCGCAGTCCGTCGCCGATGCAGTTGATGCTGATGACGAACAGGGACACGACAATTCCCACCGGCAGCCACAGCCACCAGTAGTTCTGCATGACGTAGAGGTCCTGGGCGGCGTTGAGGATATTGCCCCAGGTGGCGATCTCAGGCGGAACGCCCAGCCCTAAAAAGCTCATGGCCGCCTCATCCAGAATGAACATGGCGGTGGAGAGTGTCAGGTTTACCACCACGGGGCCGATGGCGTTGGGCAGCATGTGCTTGTACGCGATGACAAAATCACTTAGGCCAAAGGCCCGCATGGACTGCACATACTCCTCCTCCCGCAAGGAGAGCATTTTCGCTCGTGCCTGTCGGTAGACGCCGCCCCAGCCGGTAAGAATAAAGATGAAGATCAGGTTCCAAAGGCCCCGGCCAAAGATGGTGCCCAGCATCATCACCAGGATCAGTTGCGGGAAGGACATAAAAATCTCGGACAGGCGCAGCACGATCTTATCAAATAGTCCGCCCTTATAGCCGCCGTAGCAGCCCAGCAGTACGCCGATGACGGCGGCGCCCAGGGCGGAACCCAGTCCGATCAGGATAGACAGGCGTCCGCCGTACAGGGTACGGGAGAACACATCACGGCCCAGCTTATCCGTGCCAAACAGGTGCTGGAGCGACGGCGGCTGGGTCATGGCCCGCAGGTCGGTGGTCAAAGGGTCATAGGGAGAAATAAGCGGCGCCAGCAAGCAGGAGATCAGGATAATGGCGAAAACAACCAGTCCAATGACGGCCAGCCGGTTCTCCAGCATTTTGCGCACCGCACGGCTGGTCTTGCTCTTGCCCAGCTTGCCCGCTTCCTCGGCGTCCCGGAGCCTGTCAAACTTCCGGTCCAGCCGGGTACGCTTTCTGGTGTTGGTCAGTTCAGCGTTCATGTCGTTTCCCCCTTACTCCAGTTTGACCCGCGGGTCAAGGACCGCCGTCAGAATATCTACCAGGAAGCTGGCCATGAGCACGGCAAGAACCGAAAAGAGGGCGATCATCATAACCAGCGGGTAGTTCTGCCCCGTTACCGCCGTCTTAAAGGCGTTACCAATTCCCGGCCACTGGAAGATGGTCTCGATGACGACAGAGCCGCCGATCAGGGTGGGCAGACGGAAACCAATTAACACCACTACAGGGGTGAGGGCCACCCGGAACCCGTGGACCAGGTTGACCCGCCACTCCGGCAGACCCTTGGCCCGTGCTGTCTTGATGTAGTCCTTGTTCATTGTATCCAGCATACTGGAACGGGAATAGCGCATGACGCCGGCGGTGAGGGAGATTCCCAGCACGCTGGCGGGCAAAATCAGATATTTGAAGTGGTTCCATATCCCCGTCTCTCCCGGCGCCATGCGGCCTCCAATCGGCAAGATCGCCCAGTCCAGCGCAAAGACGAGGATACACAGCATACCGAAGAAGAACTGGGGGATGGAGACGCCGATCATGCCGAACACCGTCAGCACGTTGTCTCCAATAGACCCCTTCTTCAGCGCACTGAGGATGCCCAGGATGCTGCCCAGCACCGAGGAGATGGCCAGGGCCGCCAGGGACAGCTCCAGCGTGGCCGGGAAGAGCTGGAGCAGGATGTCCTTGATGGGCACGCCGCTGGTAATGGAATAGCCGAAATTACCGTGGAGCAGTTCCCCCAGCCAGCGCACGTAGCGCAGGAGGAAGGGATCGTTGAGGCCGTAGGACTCCCGCAGCGCCTCCAGTTGTTCCGGATTCACATTCGCAAGCTGGTCCGGCGGAATCATATGGGAGATGGCGTCTCCTGGCGTCAGTTCCAGCCCACCGTAAATGAGGAAAGTGATGACCAGAACCATGGGGATCATATACAGCAGTCGTTTCAGAATATATTGAGCGGTATTTCTCATGAAGCTCCCTCCCGGATTTAAAAGAGGAAGGGGCGGCTGGCGCCGCCCCTTCCCATCAATAGTCTCTCAGGGCTGAACGGAGAGGGCCCGGCCCTTATGTATTTTTCGGGCTCGGCCGGTAATCACTGTACGTTCCAGTTCTGGATGTCCCAGTTGATGCAAAACTGCGGGGTGCCCTTTTGGATGTCGCCGATCTTGTCGCTGGTAATCAGGAAGATGGGCTGATAGTAGAGAGCCATGGTGAACAGATTCTCATTCTCGTACTTAATCAGCTCCTTGAACGCCTCGTTTTGCGCATTCACATCGGCGGAGGCGTTGGTGGCGTCGAGCAGGCGGTTAAGCTCGGCGTCCTCTGGCGTGTGAGAGTTGGTGGGAGAGCCGGTACGGTAGCGGTCGTAATACTCATGAAGGGAGAGGGCGGCGTTGGCGGCGTAGCAGATGTCCCAATCCACAGCGCGGGGGCCGTTGGTCTGGTCGGCGGGAGCGGTCCACAGGATGGTGGCCAGATCGCCCTCCACCAGCTCAAACTCCATCTTGATGCCAACGTCAGCCAAATACGCCTGAACGGCGGTCATCAGGTCCACAGTGGCCTGGTCGGTGTAGTAATAGACAGCCTTGATGACGGTGTTGGGGTCCCAATTGGCCTCGGCCAGCAGCTCCTTGGCCTTCTCCGGGTTGTAGTTGTAGTCGTTCAGGTCGCCGCCCTTGAGGTTGGCGTCGGGTGCGAGGGCGTTGGCGGGGACAGCCGAGCCCTGGAAAAGAGTCTCACAGATGGTCTCCATGTCAATGGCGTAGCGGAGGGCCTGACGGACCCGGACATCAGCCAAGGGGGCGGGGGAGCCGTCCTTCTTGTCGAACTTGTTGAGGTAGAACAGGCGGGTATAGCGCACGTCGATAGGCGTAACGGTGATGCCGGGGGTACCCTCCAGGGCCTGCACGTCTGCAACCATCTTGGTGTAGCCGTAGTCCAGATTGCCGGACTTGGCGCGGGTGACCACATTGGGATCGGAGTCGCCGGCGCTGGGCAGAAGCTGGATCTTGAAGTCGGCCACGCCGTTATAGTATTTGTCGAAGGGTGCCAGGATGGTGTAGTTCTTCATATTGACCTCTTCCACCATGAAAGGTCCGCAGCCGATGGGGTGTTGGAAGAAGGGGGCCTGCTGGACCTGGAGGGGGTCAATTCCCTCGAACTCGCTCTTGGGCACGGGGGCGAACTGGGTGAAGGTCAGCAGAGCGTCGGGGGCGATCTTATCAAAGGTAATGATGATCTTCTGCCCGTCGATAGCGATACCGCTGAAGGTGTCATTGAAAGTGTCGCCGGTCTTGCTGCCGGCGATGGCGGAGAAGGTTGAGATAAATACGGCGTTGGCCACCGGAGTTTTGGCGACAAACTCAATGCTCCACTTGATGTCCTCAGGGGTGACCTTTTCTCCGTTGTGCCAGTAAGCGTCGTCCCGAAGAGTGAAGGTAAGTGTCTTGCCGTCCGCGCTGTACTCATAGGTAGCCAGCGCGTCTGGGTGGTTGGGGATGGGATTGAGGTTTTCGTCGGCCACAATCAGGTGCCCATAGACCGCCTTGTTATAGACGTAAGTACCTGGATTGAGCCAGGGCGTCTCGAAGAACTCCTCCGGGCCGCCGTTGGAGTAGACCAGCTTTTCGCCGGCGGCTCCGCTGTCAGGGGCCACAGGTTGGGTGGTCTGCTGCGTACCGGGATCTTCCGGCGGATTCGTGTTGCCTGTGGGCGTCCCGCCACAGGCGGCGAGGCCGAGGACCAGTGCGGAAGTGAGCAAGAGACCTGTTGCGCGTTTCCAGAGGTATTTCATTGATTCATTTCTCCTTCCTAAGCGTTGCATAGTAGACGGGCCACTGGGACAAATGCGCCGCTGGGTGACTGTTGCTCTGATGCTGGTTCTATTTTATTCCATATGAAAGTCATTTTCAACAACTAATAATACACGAAAATCAGTTTCTTTTCTTGTGCAATCACACAAAAATACTTATTTTCTCAAACAAGGAATTGTCAGAGTTAGAAAATGAGCATAAAATGCTTCTTGGAGATGCGGCGTGCCCCTGATATTGAACCCTGCTGCCGCGTTTACACAGAAAGGACTGAAACCATCCATGAATGGCGAATCGATTTTCGATGTCATTATCCAAGGCTACAGCTCACTGACCCGTTCCGAGATCAGGGTGGCCGACTATATCCTCAAGCACAAGCCCGAGCTGCCCTATATTATGAGCAAGACTCTGGCGGATGCTTGCCAGGTAAGCGAGGCAACTATCACCAGGTTCTGCCGCTCTGTGGGCTGCGCCAGCTTTAACGATTTTAAGGTACGGGCGGCTCAGGCCATCTCCTCCGACAGCACCTCCGGCCCGGCCAGCGGATACGACCTCTATGGTGACATCCAGTTGGAGGACTCCCTGGAGCAAAAATGCCAAAAGCTATACCGCGTCGGCACTCAGGCCCTGCAACAGACGCTGGACTTGCTGGATTACGGCGCGGTCCGCAAGGTGGTGGACTGCCTCTATGAGGCGGATAATGTGTACTGCTTCGGCCAGGGCAACACTTCCATCATAGCCATGGACGCCTGGGGGCGTTTTTCCTCCATCACCTCCAAATTTCATTGGATCAATGACTTCCACATGCAGGCGATCACCGCCGCTACCCTAGGCGCCAAGGACGTCATTCTCTATTTCTCTTTTTCCGGCGCCATGCGGGAGCTGTCCGAGCTGGGCGGCCTCGTCCAGAAGACGGAGGCCAAGCTGATTCTGGTCACCCGGTTTCCCAATTCCCCCGGCGCCAAATTTTCCGACCTGCTCCTGATCTGCGGTGCGGACGAAGCCCCAAACCAGCAGGGTTCCGTCGCCGTTAAACTCGGGCAGTTGTTTATCATAGATGTCCTGTTTCACGAATACTGCTCAAAAGACGCTAAAACCGCCCTGGAAAACAGAGAACGTACCCTGAACGCCACTGCTCCCATGTTGCTCTGATGCTAAAGTGCAATATGAGAAAGCGGGAGATCATACACTGTGGCCGCGCTCCGCTTGGCTGCCAGCCGGGTGAACCCGGCTCTGGAAAGCGGACGGGCCCTCTTCCGGCATTTGAAGGAGCCGCACATCAATGCCCCGGTCAGGCGGCGCCATGGAGCAGCCCTATGCCCCCCGGGGTGTCCAGGCCCAAACGAGGGCTCTTTTGATTCCCGGATTCCACGGCATCCAGGCCGTCGGCGCCCAGCCTGGAAATATGGCCGGTCTGTATGGTGCGGCATATCAGGCACTACAGACTAGGTAAGGAGAAAATTCACATGATTTATGACAAACGCGCTGAGCTCGCCCGGTATTTCGGGCTGTCCCCAAATTTGGACGCGGCCATCCGTTTCCTTCAAACCACTGACCTCACCGCCCTGCCAATGGGGCGGACTGAGATCCCGGGCGGAGACATATACTACAACCACTTTACCTACACCACGGCTCTCATATCCCAGGCCTCTCTTTTTGAGGCCCATGAACGTTATCTGGACCTCCACATCGTCCTTTCCGGCTGCGAACAGGTAGCCCTGGCCCCAGTAGAATCCCTAGATGAGGCGGAAGTTCGTGCAGATGAGGATTCTACCATGTACCGGGGTACGCCGGAATATTCGGTTACGTTGGACCAGAACAGATTCCTGCTGGTCTTTCCCGGTGAAGGGCACCTGCCAAAGCTCTCCGATAGCGTTCCGATGAATATTGACAAGCTGGTCTTGAAAATTCCCTGCTGACATAAGGGAAAACTGTATGGATATTAAAAATATCAAGGTGTGATCCCGGCGTTCTATGCCTGTTACGATGACGAGGGCAACACCTCCCCAAAGCGCCCCGTGCTTCGGCACGTTATTTTCTGGAAAAAAGGAGGGGCACGGACCTCTACGTGGGCGGCTCTCCGGGCGAGTACGTCTGAAACGGGCTCTTTATCACGCCAAAATGAAAGAACGCCATCTTGCCTTAGCGTTTCATTTCTAATTAGGCTTAAAGTAAAAAGATAGACCGGCCTCCCTTTTCGGGCTATCCAGTCTATCTTTTTATGGGTTTGTTTTGTAACGCGCCCGTTTTTGTTTTATTGATTTCCTTTGTCCGAACGCAGGGTATGTACCGGAGCCATGGGAACTGCAACCCGGACGGAATCCTGCTCCACACTCAACTCGGTGACCGCGAAAGGCCGCTGGGTGGCCTCCACATCTGTTCCGTACAAAACCAGGCAGAGCCTCCGTCCCGCCCGAACCGTATGATCCATGGGTACCATGGAGAACTGGTAATCGTAAATAACGCCTGGCTCAATGGTATCCTTACAGTAATGGCTGCGGCGGTTCTGGGCATTCATCCAGCCGCGGGAGATCACCTTGAAGGCAGAGGGCTTCTCTTCCGACCGGAAGCGCTTCCAGTCCCCCAACGGTGTGTTGTTTCCCCATGGAATCCCGCCGGCCTGTACTACCTCCTGTTCCGGTGTGAGCCGGCATTCCTCTCCCAGTTCCACCAGCATGGCACTGAGAATGGCGGTAGAGGCCCGGCAGGCGGCACGAAACGAAACCTGAACCGTGCCGCTGATCCGGGTATCCGTTTTAAGCGGGGCGGTGATATAACGCAGGCAGTGGGCATGTCGTTCGCTCAACACCAGCTCGGCCAACCACTCGGCGGCGTTGTCCCGGGTTCTGTCATACACAGTGGCTGACAGGTCGTCCACCAGGCGGCCGCTCTCCTGGGCGGGCATGAGCACCGGCTCGGTATACCCTTTGACCGCCGGGAAGGAAGGCGACGCCAGCCAGAGATCCTGATCCAGATTGCTCTGCACCAGAACATTGGGGATACGCTCCGCCGCACCGTTCTCAATACCGTAGAGCCAGTGATCCAGCCAAAGGTGGAGCATCTCATTGAACCGGCTGCCCTGCAAATCATGGATGTAGATATGCCCGCCCTGATGAAGCATCATCTTACAGGGGATCCCTCTGGATTCCATGGCGGCAAAGAGATTGACGCAATGTGTCGGCTTGACATTCCAATCCGCCAGACCATGTACCAGAAACACCGATGCCTTGAATCGGTCGGCCGCCTTCAGGTAATTGCGCATGTCCCACCAGCGGCTGTAGTTGCCGCTGTCCCGGTCCTCATCTGCCGCAATTCCCTCCAGCCAGGCGGCATACGCCTCCCGAACGGACGCATAGTCCTCCGGGTCCTTGGCACGGCTGAAGCAGTATTTGGCCAAAATGTCCAGGTCGTCGCCCTGCCAGCCGATGGCGGGCAGGTTCAAACCGTTGCAGCGGTAGTAGTCATACCAGTTGGAAATGGCGGCTTCGGGAATGATGGTTTCCAATCCCTCCACACCGGTGGAGGCGACCGCGATACACATCGTCCCCAGGTAGCTCTTGCCGGACATGGCCACCTTGCCGGTGCACCAGTCCGCCCGGATCTCAATGTTGTCCGTCAGGTTGGTAAAGGCCCGGCAGCGGCCGTTGAGCCAGTCGATGACCGCCTTGAATGCCGCCGTCTCCTCCGGGGAACCGCAGCAGTTGAATCCCTGGGATCCCCGGGTACCCAGGCCGCCGCAGAACACGGAGGCGTAGCCACGGGAGTTGAAGTAGCTGTACCAGTCGCTGATGCAGTCCAACGGGATCTCCTCCGTTGGCGCGGTATCCGCATAGCCGACGGTGGCCCTGGGGTATCTGGGCTGGGGGAAGGATACTGTGGACGGGTCAAAGGTGATGTCCGACTCGGTGATGTGCTGCTGGGGATAGGGACTCACATCCCGGTCCACATCGTGGGGGACATACCAATCCTCATTACACTCCAGCATGTAGGGGTTGGCCACATAGATCGCGGGCACCCTCATCCCCTGAGTGGTTTCCAGTGGGCGGCGGATGTAGACTGCGATCAGATCCAGTCGGCCGTCCCCGTCTGTATCTACCGGCGTCTCCACATAGACCTTCTCAAACAGACACCTTTTATAATCAAAAACCGGCTGCGTCAGGCCGTCCTTCAGCACAATACCAGGTATATGTTGTTCCACAAGAACGTTCTCCTTTCCGAAGAGAGGCTTACTTATCCTGACTTTTCTTCAGGAAGCGCTTCCAAACCAACACCATGCCTGCGCCCAGAAGCAACATTACGATGAGGAAGGAAAAATAGTAGCGGTAGCCGGTGACGCCCGGATAGCCGTCGATCAGCACGCCCGCCAGCAGGGAACAGAAGATCTCCGGCAGATAACCTACGGTGGAGATAATGCCGGCCGCCGTTCCGGAATACCGCTCCGGGATCTTACCCTCGTCCATCATGGCCCAGGTCAGGGCATAGTTGACATTGTAGAAGAAATAGATTACCAGGAACAGGATCACAAACGGCAGAACCGAGGCCGTGGCCTGTGGCAGAAACAGGATGGCCACAGTGCCCACCGCCATGGCGATGAATGAGGTGAACAGCAGGGAGCTGGTACCCACCTTGTCGGCCAGGTAGCCGCCGCCCACGTTGGAAACAGGACACAGGAAACGCTTACAGGCCGCCAGAATCGCCCCGAAGGTGACGCTCATGCCCAGAATCGAGGTGCCGTAGGGGGTGAAGTAGTACAGGGACAGCGTAAAGACATAGTTGCAGAAGGTCACCAGGCCGATGATCCAGATGGCAGGCATTTTAAGCACCTTGCCCAGATCCCGGAAGGTAATACGCTCACTCTTCTCAATGGTGGACTCGTCCCGCATCTTCCAGAACACCAGCAGTCCGCTCAGCACTGTAAGAACAGAGTAGAAGATAATCACATAGCGCATGCCCATCTTGTCATCCATATTACTGGCGCTCAGACCGATCCGGAAGGCCACGACAGCCAGAGGCGCCATGACGGCGGCGGTCACGCCGCGGCCGCCCTCGAACCAGCCGAAGGACTTGCCCTTGTCTTCCGGGCTTGACAAGACGCGGACGGCTTTCACACAGGCGGGCCAGAACGCAAACAGGGAGGTGAAGCCCCAAAAGGCATACAGGCCCACCAGCATGGGGAAGGTCAGGGGGAGCAGGTGGAGGAAGCCGCCCAGTCCGGTTCCTACCAGCGACACCGTCAGCAGCAGGCGGATGCTGACCCGGTCTGCCAGGTAACCTCCGAACAAGTAGGAGATCATACCAAAGACGCCGAAGATGCTTCCGAAGACGCCCATCTGGGTGTTGGTCAGATGATAAACCTCCAAATAGGCGTCATAGTAGTCATACCGGAAGTAGGGCAGGCCGTAGATGATGGCACCGCCTGCGGCGATGAGCAGGATGGTAATGAAATTCCGCGCGGTCTTTTCGCCCATCCCAAGCTTCGAAAACAGTTTGGACATTTTTCATTCTCTCCTTATTGTTTTTTCAACTGGTATACCTCAGTATACTTCTCCCGAAGATAGTTGATGAAGTAGGTGGAGCGGAGGGGTTCCCCTGTGGCCCGTTTCACCAGCTCGCCCGGCGGATAGATCGCTCCGAAGCGGTGGATCCGCGTTGCCAGCCACTGATGGATCTCCCGGAAGCGCCCGGCAGCCAACAAATGGCGAAGGGGCCCCAGCTCCCGCTCCAGTGCGGCGGCAAATTGTGCGGCCATCAAATTGGAGGTAAGGTAACCGGGGAAATAGCCCATATAGCCCGCAGCCCATTGGATATCCTGAAGGACGCCCTCCCGGTCATTCCGGGGTGTGATTCCCAGATAATCGGTATATTTCTGTCTCCACACCTGTGGCAGCTCCGCCACAGACAGCGTTCCGCGGATCAGATCCTTCTCCACCTCATAGCGTATGAGGATATGGAGAATATAGGTCAGCTCATCGGCATTGTTCCGGATCAACGTGGGACGGACCTGATTGACCGACTGAAAGAGCGTCTCCCGCTCGCCCACAGCCAGTGAGGGGCAGAGCTGCTGCATTCTTGGGAACAGATACTCCCAGAATCCGGCGCTCCGTCCAATGATGTTCTCATAAAGACGGGCCTCCGCCAGCTCGGTGGCAAAGGATGCCACTTCGCCCAGAAGCATCCCCAGCAGAGCCGGATCAATATCCTGTTCATAAAGGCCCATACCGCCTTCGTGCAGGGTGTTGAACAGACCGGAGCGGAAATCCTCCGCCTGATAGGATGTGATCACTCGGACATCGCCCGGTGAAGCTGCCAGGGTTGTTGGATGAGGTCCCTCGTCCAGACGGCCTGATGCAAAATCAAATCCGATTGTCTCCAATACATATTGCGAGAGGGCCCGCTGTTCCTCCAGCGGGAGGCGAAACCGCCCTTCCGCCGGTTCCCCACATGGCATTCCACGGGCCTGCAGTGTCTGAAACAGGTCGATCACAAAGTGTTTCAGCTCATCCGCCAGACGATCCATCTGCTGTACGGTAGTCCCTGGCTCATAGAAGCTCATGAGGGCGTCGTAAGGCTCCGCTTCGTACCCCCAATATCCGGCGAAAGCCCGGAAGGTATCCACAATCCGCTCCAGATAGGGAGCAAACCGCTGAAAGTCATTGGCTTCCCGTGCCTGTTCCCATACCTGCTCAGCCTTTGCAATGAGGGCAATGTATGCCTGATATTCCTCCTGCGGGATCTTATTGATATAAATGTAGTTGCTCTCTACCCTTCGAACCATTGCGGAAACTTGGGGTGGAGCGTCCTTCTGCCGGGAAAAATGATCGACCAGGCTCCGCAGCTCCGGCGAGCGAAACCGCTCATAGAGCTGCGCGCCTAGAAAGGACATCACCTCACTGCGATAGGTCAGCCCCTTCTCCGGCATGTAGGTCATCTTGTCCCAGTAAAGCGTGGAGTTAAGTGTATATTTCAGATATTCGATCTCACGGATCAGCCGCCGAAGCTGCTCCAGCTTTTGTGCATCGGAAGCGCAACGTCTCACGATCTCCCCTCCTCCTTGTTCGGTGCCGCCCGGTTGTATTTCCACAGACCGGCCATCAACAGCATGCAAGCCACCACATAAATACCGGAGGCAATATAATAGGCCGTGCGGTAGCCCTCCTGTTCCACAAACAGCACATTCCCAGTAAACCAACCGCTGAGAATACTGGCGAGCCCCGCCGCCAGATTGATCATAGAGGCAAAGGCCGGGCGGAGTTGGCGTGGTACCAGCTCCATGGACAAAGCACTGTCCACCGGCGAACTGAGGTTGATCAAGCCAGAACGCATAAACAGGGCGATGCCCACGACTGGAACCATAAATTGGCCAAACCGGTCGCCGTTGGCGATAAGAAGCATAAACGGAACGGAGAGCATCGCCACACCGCCCAGCGTCACAATCTGCCCAAACCGTCTGACCACCGCCGGGGTGAATAGCAGGAAGAGAACGATGGCCAGATAGGACAGGGAGACCAGCAGTGAAGATGTCGCCCGGTCAATGTGCAGATTTCGGTTGAGGAAAATCGAATAATAGGAAGTGAACAGTCCCATACCAAAAGAAATCAGCACCCAGTAGATCAGATAGATCACCGCATCCCGTTGGAGCAGAGCCTGCCGCATCTCCCGTAGCCGCTGCCGCCAGGGAACCTGCTCTGATATGGCGATGCAGTGGTCTTCCCGCTCTTCCCGGATAAGAAGCACGGGAATCAGTCCAACCAGCGCGAGCACTGCAACAAGCAGCAGCACATCCCGGTTCCCCTGTAGGTAGTGTTCCCGCAGCCCGGGCGCCATGGTGTCGACGTGTTCCGTCAGTGTTTTTGCCGCCTGATAGGTCACGCCCGCCCGCAGGGAAAACATCTTGACCGTCAGCACGCCGCCCAGATAAGTAGTAAGAAAATACCCCAGGTAACCCAGATAGTAGGCCCGCGTATACCAGTCAATATTGTTGCTCTGGTCGGTAAACACCGCCACATAAGGCGCCAGCATAATATAATGGAGCTGAATGCCTACCAGTGCAAGCAGAGTGGTCAGAAAGAATACAGACTCAGTCTGCATGAATACCGCGCTCAACAGGGCCGCCGCACAGGAGGCCGAACAGAACACCAAAAGTTTTTTATAGCCCGTCTTCGGAATCAGCAGCAGCATCAGAGCACTGATAAAGGTCGCATACCCATAAAACGCCCAAAAGGATGTCGCTACCGAACGCGCCATCTCCTGCATGTAATTGACATAGGTATCATAGATGATGCCGCTGACCAGATTGTTCAGCGCATAGCTGATGATAAACATGGTTATGTTCCAGATCTTTCTCCGCCCTGGGCTCGGCCGTTCCATATCGTCCCCCCTATTTATACCGGAACTGTGTAAAAAATGGGTGCAGCATATTGAGTGAAAACAGGTCATCTGTCTGTTCTATCCCGGAAGACTCCGCTCCGCTCTCTCCGTGCACCGGGCGGGGAACAGGCGGCTCCTCGCCTTCCAGAATCTCCAACAGAGCCAGCAGGATCTTGGCCTCCCTTTTGGCTTTCTGTAGGTTGAATTTGTGGGCGCGTACTGTGGCAGTGCTGATCCCCATGATCTCACCGATCTCGTCCGTACTTTTCCCCTCATAGATGCAGGATAGCAGCGTCTTCTGCACCTCGGTCAGACCGTTGAGCGTCTTATCCAGCTCCAGCATGGGCCAGAATGTGCCGGAGTGGACTTCCTGCATATGCTCCCGTATCGCCCGCTCTGCCGTCACATCACGCCCGCGGCTGTGATAGATGACGCCTGTCTCAAAAGACGCGCCGCAGAAAATGCAGGTGTAAGTACCATCTCTATGGATGACGTATCCGCGGCGCAGTTCTTCCAGTGAGAGCTCCTTAAAGTCCCGCAGCTCGTTTCCACCTGCCCTCTTCAATTCAGTCATCATAGCCGCGCCTCCATTTACTAATCATTTTTATAAAACGTTTATTTTTGATTAAATGATAATGTCATATCGTTTATTTGTCAATATCCAACAACAGAGAATTCCATTTTCAGCAGTCCGCTGAATATTTTGCCCTTTTTTTGACGCACTTCCTTCTCTTTCGTCCCCAAACACTTGCAGTACAACGGAAAGCCCCTCTTCATATCCTTAGTCATAATAGACAATTTTTATCAGTCTATCTGAACGCTTTAGCCGGAGAGTTTGCGGACAGACTAAGCCCCCCGGAATCCCAATGGGATTCCGGGGGGCTCTTTTATTGCTCTTTGAATGGAACTGTGTTCAGCCCACGTGCTCGACGAAGTTCATCAGCATCTGGGCCACCTCGGCGCGGGTCGCGGTGCCCTGGGGATCCAGGACGCCGTTCCCCTTGCCGGAGAGCACCTGCGCGTTGACCGCCCACGCCATGGCCTCCTGCGCCCAGTCGGAGATGCTGGCGGAGTCGCTGAACTCCCGCACGGCCATCCCGCCCTGGGTGGTGTCATAGCCCTTCGCCTGCGCGTAGCGGTACAGAATCGCCGCAAGCTGCTCCCGGGTCACGCTGTCCTCCGGCCCAAACGCGCCGGTGTCGTACCCCTTCACGATGCCGCGGGCCGCCGCCCAGTTCACCGCGTCGGCGTACCACGCGCCCGCCGCCACGTCGGGGAAGCCCGCCGCGCCGGGCGCCTCCGGCCGCTCCTCCAGGTTGTAGAGCACCTGGGCGATCATGCTCCGGGTCAGGTTCATGGCGGGGGCGAAGGTGGTGTCCGTGGTCCCCTCCATCATTCCCTTGTCGTACACATACGCCACGGCGTCATAGAACCAGTCGCCGCTCGTTACATCGGTGAAGGGCAGGCCCTCCGGCTCCGGCTCCACCGCCGTGAACACGGCCTCCACCGTGACCTTGGAGGCAGGCATTTTGAAGGTGTACTTGCCGTCGCCCTTGTCGGTGAGCTTGACGGAATCGCCGTTCTTGTCGGTGACGGTCAGCTCGTCCAGCTCATACCCCTCGTCGGGCTTCACGGTGACAGTCACCGTGCTCCCCTTGGAGGCGCGGGTGGGGCTCACCTTCACGCTGCCGTTGTCCGTGTCCTCCACGCTCACCGTGTACCGGGTTGAGCCGGAGGAGGAGCTGCCGCCGTGGCTCTCCTCCTCCACGGTAAAGGTATTGCCGTCGCGGCTCAGGCTGTAGCCGGAGCCGGCGGTAATATTGTCCGAGTCGAACTTTTTTCCGTTGATGTCAATGCTAAAGGTGACCTCGCGGCTTACGGTGACCTTGCTGTCGACATCCTTCTCCAGCCTGATGGTCTGGCCGTCCTGCACGTCGTCCACGGCATCCCGAAGTGTCTCATAGTAGGTACCGTCAATCTCAGCCGCTGGGCTGACCTCCGCCTTCAAAGTGAAGGTGCTGAACCCGTGACGGGTGGTAAAGGTGGCGGTATTGCTTCCACTACTCTCCGTCACTGTCGCCTTGTAGAGATAAGTGCGTCCGTTGTCCTTGGCGTGCTCCACATAGAGGTTGTCTGTCCTAAACCCGCTGGGCAGGGGCACGCGCAGAGTGACGTTGGTAGTCACGTTCATCGGCTTGGGATCTTCCATAACGACCGCATTTTTCTCGCCGCCTTCAAGGATAATGGTTCCGTTTTTATCTACGTCCGCCGTTGTCGCCACGGTACGCACCATGGGGGTAATGTCCAGCTTCATTTCCTTGGTGCCATAACTCTCTACTGTAATGTCCAGATACGGCTGCACCACGATAGTGACGTTCTTATCCGTGACGGTAATATCCTCTTTCTTCAAGGCTTCCGTGCCCGCTTCCACGGTCACAGTATTGGTGTTTGCCTCGCCATTGGCCTCGCCGGTCAGTCCGGTGGCCTCAGTCTTAGCAACTGCCTGGGTCACACTCTCTCCAATACCATCAGCGGCCTTCACCTCAGGCTCGCCAGCCACAACCTCAGCCGCAGTCGTATTCTTGTCCTGGATGCCGTACATGCCGTCCTCCGCCACGGCGATCTTCCCCTCAGTCACATAGTCGGAGGGATCGAAGGAGAACCGGCCGCCGGAGATGAAGCTGGTCTTATTTTCGCTGTATACGGCCAGCGTACCGCTGTTTGTCGCCACAAATGTACCGCCAGTCACGTTCAGCTCGACCTTCTTCAGAGCATCGTCATCATTTTTCTCGGGGTTGCTTTGGTACAGCGCGGTATAGCCGGAAATGGTTCCGCCGGAGATATTGACCTTAAGAGGGAGCTTGGTAGTATGCTGCGTCACGGCAATGCCAGCGCCCACCGTGGTTGTGCCGCTGCCGTTGGGGGTAGTGGTTGTCGGTATCCCTTTGGCGGTGATAACTGCATCCCCGGAGAGGTTCAGTTTACCCGCGCGGATCTCAATGCCGGTCTCCCCGCCGGTCAGCCTTCCGCCCGTAATATTCAGCTCGCCGGACTGGGGGTGGTAGATGGCATAGCCGTCGGTACCGGTCAGCTCGCCGCCGTTGATGTTGATCACCGTGTTGTGTTTTGTGCCATTGCCCATGATGGCGGCGCTGCCTGTCTCGATGCGCGTCCCCTCATTGACCGTGAGGGTGGTGGGAGCACTCTCCTCGCCGGCTCCCATGATGGAAACGCCGATTGCACCGTATGTTTCGTCGTTGTCGTCGCCATTGGGCAGATCACGGAGCACTGTGCCCGCATCCAGGGTCAGTGTACCGCCGTCCGACACCTCAACGACCTTGTTGTAATAAGGAGATGCCAGAGTGCGCGGCTGATAGGTCTGGAACTCTACCGACGAAGTCGTTACCTTCGTTGCGCCGGTTACGTTGAGTGCGATCATATTCTGCGCGGTCTTTCCCTCACCGCGCATGTCAATGACTGTACCATTTTTCACCACGCCGGTTCCTGCTGTGAATTGGAGACCATATGCAACCCCAGACGTATCGCTGACAATCCGCAGGGTATGGCCGTCCAGGTCGAGCGTGATGCCTGCGCTGGTGGTCACCGGAGCGGTGGCCAGATCCTTGAGCACCGTCACGGTCTGGCCGTCCTGGGCTGCGCCGACGGCCTCAGCCAGAGTGCCATAATAGGTTCCATTCACGACAGCCGCGGCGTTACTCTCATTCAGCCTGTCCACGCCAAAGGTTCCGTCGCTGTTGGCGATCAGGCTGAAGCCCTTCGCCAGGTAGTCGCTCACATCGCTGGAGAACGTGCCGCCGGAGATCTCCATACGGCTCTCCTTCGTTTCATCGGATGTCCGCACCACCACAGAGTCCACACCCGCGCCGGTAGCCTTGATCACGGCGCTTCCGCTGATGGAAGCCTTGTCTCCCGAAGCAAGGGCTGGATATTTTGCGGCCTCATCATATACCACGCCGCTGCAAGGAATTGCGTTCTTATTGTCGCCTACCCAGCCGGCCGCCGTACCTGTTCCGGTAATCGTTCCGCCGGTAATCTCGGCGGTGCCCGCACGCATCAGCACGCCCACGCCGCCGTCGGCGTAAATATCCACATCGCCGGAGATGGTCAGCTTGCCGCTCTGGGGATGGTACACGCCGCAGGCAATGTAGCCGCTGGAGGTAATATGCCCGATCAGTGTGCCGCCGGTCAGGTTGATCTCGGTGCCGCCGGCATTTGTTGTTTCATTTACCGTACCGTTTCCGGCCACCACGGCATTGTTATCTGCCACGATCACGCCGCCGCTTACGTTCAATACAGCCTTGTTCCCATAGGCGCCGAGACCATACTCCTCCGAATTCACATATCCGCCCTTCACGGTGAGGCTGGAGCTAACCACCTCCCCATTCGGAGTCTGCTGGGCAAGCACATTGATTCCGTTGCCTTTTGTGGCGATAACCGTACCGCTCTCCAGCACCAGATTACCGCCGTTCTGCACCTGAACTGCATAGCCGCTCGATGCGCTCTCAATCTTGCCGGAAGCATAGGTCACGGTTTCATAGTCCGCGCTGACCACGGGGCCCTCAGCAGACGCCTTGCTGTCCCGGATCGTAAGATCGCCCTCCACAACAAGCGCCCAGCTATCCGCCTTTCCCGTCAGATTGTGACCATTCAAATCCAGAATGAGCGTTTTACCAGCAGATACCTTAACGTTCTCCGTGGTATCCCTGTTCAGTGTCACGACCTGTCCTTCACTCTCAGCGGCATCAATCGCCGCCTGGAGGGTGGCATAGTGCCGGCCGCCGGTCTCTGCAACGCTGTTGCTCTCGTCCAGCTCACCCACGATGAAGGTGCCGTCGGGGCCTTCGGTGATCTCCGTTCCCTCCACCACATACTCGCTCACATCGCTGGAGAAGGTGCCGCCAGCAATCTCTAATCCGCCAAGTGCCTCGTCTACATGAACTGCCTCTTTATCGTCAGATTGAGAGATAAAGCTACCGCCATAGATATGGACTAGCGCCTCCTCCTTATCTCCGCCATCGTTACTATTTCCAACAAATGCTGCAACTTTACTTATAGAAGTAAATTCACCACCATAAACATTACACTCTACCTCACCGGATTCTCCCGCAACGTACAGTGCATAGAACGCAGAACTACCATTGGAGTGCTTATCGCATGCCACGGTTTTAAACTCGCCGTCCCGCACTTCCGAATAGCCTGCCGATGTGGAAAAAGCCCCTTGTACACCAATAACAGTACCATTATAGAAATACAATTCCGGTTTGGCACTCTCTTCAGAATCCTGATGGCTTTGAATGGTATATCCCCAACTGCTACTATTACAGCTTGAGCAGGAACGGCAATCAAAAGTACCATCGTATATATAAGTCTTGCCTGCGTTATAAACCGCTGTCACTGCTCCGTTAAACGTTCCATCCTGAATCTTCAAAACACTATCAGGGCGATTTTTAATGGAAGCGCCACTTGCATCAACTGAGCCAGTATATGTACCGTTTTCGATAGTCAGTGTACCATAATTGTCAATCGCGCCATATCCGCCTGTCTTAGATGCAGACGCATCGATTGTGCCGTTCCCCGTTACCGTCAGGGTACCTTTGTTCACAATCGGCCTGCCCGTAAAGTCCGACGCCACGGTAATACTGTGGCCCTCCATGTCCAAGATAATATTCTTGTTTTCCGGAATGGTGATGATCTGCTCCGTCGTCATCCCGGCGATATCACCTGCCAGTGTAACCGTAGTTTCTTTACCATCTGATGCAGCTTCAATCGCCTGCTTCAGAGCGCTGTAGGCTCCGTTATCTGGCTCGGCAGGTTCTCCTACCGGCTCCGTTTCCTCTTCCACTGGGGCGACCGCTTCCTCGTCTAATCCTTCTGCTCCTACTTCCGGCCCAATAGCTAAGGCACTTGCAGGAAGAAAGGTTACTAACATACATATAGACAGTAATGCCGCCAATCCCTTTTTTGCCCGTTTCATGTTGTTCCTCCTTTTTTAAATTGCGCCCCGGCTCCACTGCTGTCAGTTGTTATTGTCTTTTGCATGCAAAAGACAGAAGTGTGCCGGCACACTTGGCATTCTTACTGTATCACATTGTCCCAATATTTTCAAGAGGGCACGTCCACGGAGTCCTCTTATGCGTTGTAGGGGTACAGTACATATTGAATAGTTGAAGTTGCGCACGGCAACTCGGCAAGAGGGTCCTATCCTTTATGGGAAAGGGTATAACACAGGATATGATGTGAGCGGAGCCATCATCCGGTCATATATCTACTTCTGGAAGGCCCTCCGGAGAGGAACATTGGAGTCTTTCGTCTGCTGGTTTGGTCGAAGAAAAGCGGGCCAAAACCACTGTTCAGACGGTTTTCCCCCACTTTCTTATTGTACCTTTCTATTTTGTCCTAAACACTGTATTTTGTAACGGACTGCTTTTCCATTTTACTGGTCTCTGGATTCTCCCCCCGGGGGCCAGGGGGATCTTTTCCAAGGGGGGGGCCACGCCTGGCGGCGGTGGTTCACCACCGGTTGGACCGCAGGCCGGAGCGACACCGGCTGTATTTCTGGAATAGCCATTGCCTCCAGTGTTTCCTCCGGTATCACCTGACTTGGATGGTACTATTCAGGGCGTAAAACAGCAATTTGCTTTTTCTGAAAGGTATACTTTTCCAGCAGATTTTTTACTCTGCCGTAATAAATATGCAGGAACTTATTGGAACCGCTGTCATGTAAACCGGGTAAGGCCTCCCTCAGAGCGTTTCACGTCCATGACTCAGGAAAGGGCTTTCGTAGTGCGGGTGGCCCACTTTTAGAAGTACTATTAGTATATTGCGCCCACAGCATCTTTTTGAGAACAGGTTGATAGAGGCCGCTGCGAGGAAAGCCTCAGACCGTTCTCTGCGGAAAGTGTCAAAATATATCCCAGTCCGTTGGGAGCCTCGATCTGTGGCCATTGCTCTGGTCCCCAGTGGTTCAGCGCTGTGACCGCTGTTTTAATCAGTCCGGAATGTGTCACCACCGTAGCGCTTTGACTTCCCTGAGCCAGGCAATCCCTCATCAAGCCTGCTACTGCCTCCAGAACCCTCCGGCGAAACGCCTTATATGTCTCTACATCAAGGATGGGGTGCCCTGCCAGCCAAGCCCGGAAAAAATGCATAAAGTCCTCCTGTGTACCAGGACGGTTTTCCAATGAGCCAAAACAGATCTCGCGGAACTCCGGGCGCAGGCCGTCCAGTACGATGTGCGGTCCGTACAGTTCCTGAAACGTCTCCCTGCAACGGGAAAGGTCGGAGCTGAAGTAGCGTCCTGTCCTAGGGTAGCGGATTACCTGCCGCAGCTCCCTCAGTTCCCGGCGCCCCCTTTCTGTGAGCGGTACGTCGCTCCACCCGCTGAACAGGCTTTTTTCGTTGCCCAGCGAGTAGCCATGGCGCACCAGAACCAGTTGAAATTCCATCAGGGCACACTCTCCTCCCGTTTCAGGGCTGGCAGTTCCACCGTCATCAGTGTCTGTGCCAGGCGCACTTCTCCGTTCCACTGGGCCTTCACCTGGTCCACCAGCAGATGAGGGTCCCCATACAGCGGCAGATGACTGAGTAGCAGCATGCCTGGCGCAGCCTTACACCCCAGTTGGGCCACGTCCGTACTGGTCATGTGGCCAGCACGGGCTCCATCCGCCCCGGCATACAGGCTGCACTCTGCGATCAGAAGATCGGCACCCTCTGCAAACTCTGCCAGTTTGGGCGTATAGGCGCCATCTGCCGTATACACCAGAGTGGACTGCCCACATTTTACTTTTACCGCAAGGCACTCCACCGGATGTGCTGTTTTGTGAAAGGTGCAGCAAAATGGCCCGATCTGCAGCTTATCATCTGCCCCAATAGTCTGCGCATAGGTATACGGCTCCATGGTCAAACGTTCAAAATACGGTTCGACCGGCAACCCATAAAAATGCAGTGGTTGCTGTGCAGCCCCAGTCTGCATTTGGATCAGCCTGCCATAGCTCAGTGCCCCCGCGTCGCTGCAGTGGTCGTAATGATAGTGGGACAGCAGCACATGGTGTAACTCCTGAAGAGGCAATGCGTTCTGCAGCATAGACGCCGCCCCGCTGCCGCAGTCCAGAAGTAGATGTTCTCCTTGGCAACTCAACAGATAAGCACTACAGGCTTCGTTTACCCGACAGCACCCCCCCCAGCAGCCGATTACCGTACACCGCATACACAGCCCTCCCCCGTTGAACATGAGCTTGCAATCAGCCGTTTTGTATAGTCGTCTTTCGGCGTACGGATCAACTGGCTCCCCTCTCCCTGCTCCACAATGCGGCCACGGTTAATCACAACGATAAAATCCGACATATAGTGGATCACGCCAATATCGTGAGAGATAAAGAGATATGCTGTAGAAAATTCCTTTTGAAGATCCTTCAGCAGATTCAGGATCTGCGCCTGAATGGACACATCCAGCGCGGACACACATTCATCGCAGATAATGACCTCGGGCGAGAGCAGCAATGCGCGGGCAATGGCAATGCGCTGGCATTGCCCGCCGCTGAGTTCCGAGGGATATTTGCCCAGGGTGGAATCCGGCAGTCCCACACGGTTGAGCATCTCCCGCACCGTTTCCCGGGCTTTATGCGGTTTAAAGCCGTCCACCAGGATCTTCATAGGCTCTACAAGGATTCTCTCCACAGTATAATAAGGGTTCATGGATTCTTTGGGATTTTGGAAAATATATTGCACATTGCGGCGAAAGCGCCGGTACTCCTTTTCTCCCAGTGAGCGGATATCCTGCCCTTTGTATCGCACGATTCCCGATGTAGGCTGCTGCAGATCGCCAAATATCTCTCCCAAAGTGGATTTTCCGCTTCCGCTTTCTCCTACCACGCCCAGAGTCTGTCCTGAGTACAGTGCCAGATCGATCCCCTGAAGCGCCTGAAACGTGTCCCTGCGTCTCAGCAGCATCTGTTGCTTGACGGGAAACCGCTTTTCCATGCCGATTGCCTCCAATACTGCCGTCATGCCCTGCACTCCTCCCATGCTTTGCTGCACCGCACAAAATGTCCATCTCTCCGGGAGCTCTTAACCGAGCCGCCGCACTCCTGCCGGCATGCACTGCAGCGGGGCTGGAACAGGCAGTGGCTGGTATCCCTTCCATGCTCCGGGACATAGCCTGGAATCTCATTGAGCCGGACGTTGCGGTCCTGGTCCAGCCGGGGGATCACAGACAGCAGCGCCTGTGTATAGGGGTGCTGCGGCTGTGAAAATACTTCGTTGCTTCCGCCCGACTCCACTATCTGTCCCGCATACATTACCGCCACCTTGTCGCAATACCGCCGAATCAGGTTCAGATCATGAGAAATCATAATGATCGCCACATGCTGCTGTTCGTTGATCGAGTGGAATAGTTCAATGACCTGCTGCTTTACAACGCAGTCCAGCGCGGTGGTGGGCTCATCCGCAATGATGACCTCAGGCTCGCACATCAGCGCCATGGCTATGTTTACCCTTTGGCGCATCCCGCCGGAGATTTGTGCGGGATAGCTCTCCATCACGCGGTTTACGTCGCGGATACCCACCCGGTCCAAAAGCGTTTTCGCCCGTTCCTGCGCAGCCTTTTTGGACGTCTGGAAATGGATGCGGTACCCATCCGTCAGTTGATTCTTGATTTTGATCAAGGGATGCAAATAAGCCACCGTGTTCTGCGGTACAAAACCGATTTTCTTGCCCAGAAATATACGCCGCTCCTTTTCCGGCAGGTTCAGCAGATCCTCCCCCAAAACCCGCAGATGTGTCACAGAGGCTGTCAGATCCTGCGGCAGTAGATGGAGGATCGCTTTTGCTGTGATTGTTTTTCCTGAGCCGGACTCGCCTGCAATTCCCAGACATTCCTGCCGTTTCAGACAGAGGCCCACATTTTTCACCAGAGCGTCTCCCTCAGCGCTGCGCACCGTAAGTCCCTCAATTTCCAAAACCGCATCATTCATGTTTTCGATCTCCTTTTCACCAGCCGGTCGTTCAGCCCATCCCCCAAAAGATTAAACCCCAACACCGTAATCAGGAGCACCACACCCGGGGCAATAGCAATATACGGATAGTTCAGAACAAACTGCCGTGCCTCGTTCAGCATCATGCCCCAACTGGGCGTCGGAGGCTGGATCCCCAATCCTAAAAAGGAAAGAGAGGACTCCAGAAGCACAGCACCGCCGATGCTGGAGCTGAATTGGGTAATCAGTCTGGGAAGCATATCCGGCAGCATATGAAACAACACAATATATCCTCCACTGCATCCATAGCTGTGCGCGGCCTTGATATATAGGCGCTGTTTATTCTCCAGCACCATGGAGTATACCAGCCTGGAAAATGTAGGAACCATAAAAAGCCCTATGGCCAACACAGCGCCCAAAATCCCCTTGCCCAAAACCGTGACCAGCATCATCGCAAGCAAAATACCAGGAAAGGACATCATGCCGTCAATAAACCGCATAATAACTGCGCGCACCGCGCCTTTGAGCATGGCCGCCGATGCGCCAATAATGCTGCCCGCCAGCGCGCCCACGGTGACCGAGCACACGCCTACCAGCAGAGCCCAGCGAGATGCCTCCATGATTCGGCTCAGGACATCGCGCCCAAATTGGTCGGTCCCTAAAAGGTGTGCCGCACTGGGCAGCGCAAACCGGTTCAGTGTATCCATCTTTTCTGGATCTGCAGGCATCCAGAAAAACGAAATGATACATATAGCTGCGATGCTGGCCGCCATGATAGCACCTGCCCAGAAAGATACGCTCTGTTTTTTCTTCATCCCTGTACGGTCTCCTCTCCGGTACGGATAGTGGGGTTGGCGGCCATAACCGCCAGATCCGTGACCAGCGATACCAAAACCACCATGGAGGTAATAAAGAGCACGATTCCCTGCAAAAGAATGATGTCCCGCTGCTCCACGGCAGTCAGCATCAGACGGCCAATGCCCGGCAGAGCAAAAATTGTCTCTACAATGACCGTTCCTCCCAATAGTTTTGCCAACTGCATACCTGAGATGGTGATGGGGGCAATAATCGCCGAGCGCAGAGCATAATGCACAATGGCCCTAGCGGGAGGCAGGCCTTTCACATTTGCGCTCATCATAAAATCCTGTTGCAGGGCCGTCAGCATGGATGACCGCACAATGCGGATCAGAATTCCCAGTTCCCCGATAGCCAGCACCAGAGAAGGTAATGCGATGCATTTCAAAAACGCACCGAAATTTTCACCGGGAGCGGTATACCCCGTGACCGGGAACCATCCCAAATAGGAGGAAAACAGCAGCATAAACAGCATAGCCAGCCAGAAAGAGGGCACCGCACCGCCAATCTGCATCACGGTACGCGACAGTAGATCCACAGGTGAACCCTTTTTCAGCGCAGCCAAGATTCCCAGAATAGCGGATACAACAAGTGCGGCTGCCATGGACAGCAGCGCAACGGAGAAAGTAACGGGAAGCCGCTGACAAATTAGCGTCCAAACATTTTCACCGTACAGATATGAAGTGCCCCAATTCCCGGTAAGTACCCCCTGAATCCAATGCATATACTGGACGTACCAAGGCCGGTCCAGCCCCATCGAGGCACGCAGGGCCTCAACCTTTTCCGGCGTGGCCTCAACCCCAAGAATCAACTGCGCGGGGTCACCGGGGATACATAATAGAACCACAAATGTAATAAGCGATACAACAAACAGCACGGCAATGGCGCTAAGTAGACGTCTGACCACCAGTTTCAGCATAGAGAACTATCCGTCCTTCCTGAGGTTACTCTCCCTTATCTAAGAAGTGCGTGCAACATCAAAATCCTTCAAAGCAGGCGGGCCCTGCATCCGGCAGGACCCGCCCCCTGTTCTTATTGTCCGAGAGATATATCTTTCAATTCATAAATATCGATGGGATACAACTGAAAACCGGTTACTGCGCTGTCTGTCACGTAAATGGTAATAGGGTCCTGAATATAATAGGCAGGCACATCCTGAGCCAGGATCTCTTGGACCCGCTGCACGATTTCTGTACGCTTGTCCTCATCGGTTTCGCTCTTATAATCTGCAAGCAGCTGATCCACTTCTTCATTGGAATAATTGAAGTAGTTCTCACTGCTGTCAGACTGATAACGTGCCAAGAGCACATACGGGTCCAGACGCCCCGTGTGTCCTACCACAGTCAGATCATAGTTTCTTCCGTTGTACACGTCCGACAGCCACGCCGCCCATTCCACGATAGTGATATTACAGGTGATTCCCACTTCTTTCAGCGAGTCAGCGATGACCTGCCCGGCGCTGACATATGCTGGATAACTCTTGGGCAGATACATTTCTAGCGTGAGACCGTCCTGATATCCCGCTTGAGACAGCAGTTCTTTGGCCTTTTCCGGATCGTAAGGGTATCGGTCATTCATATCCACATATTCTTTCAGAACTGTGGGGTAATGCGAACCGATCTTCTGACCATAGCCCCACCATACCGTGTCGATCAGCGCCTGCTTGTCCACCGCATAGTTGATAGCCTGACGCACCCGTACATCCGACAGCGCCTCGTTCTGCAAATTCATCGCCATCAGCTGAAGACCATTGGACGGCGTGGTGATTACATTGAACTGCGGGTCATTTTCAAAGGCAGCCACCTGATCGCCGCTGACCGAGATAATGTCCAGTTCTCCATTACGCAAAGATGCAATCTGCGCCGTTGCATCCGGCATCATCTTGAAGTTGATCGTATCCAGATTGACCGTGTCATAATAGTCCGGATTTTTTGCAAGCGTCAGGGATTGCTGAGGCACCCACTCTTGCAAACGATACGGGCCGGTGCCTACCGGTTGATTTTTCAACGTATCTGCGGCCTTGACATCCACAACGGCGGACCATGGATAGGCAAAATTGGAGAGTGCTGCCACATCTAGTGCTTCACAGGTTACTACCACAGTATCCGCATCCTGAACAGAAAACGTATAATTGGCATAGTCCGCAGCGCGGGGGCTTTCCTCTTCCTTCAGACGCTGGAATGAGGCTACTACGGCCTGTGCGTCACAGATGTCGCCGTTATGGAAGCGAACATCCGGCCGCAAGTGAAACGTCAGTGTCAGACCATCCTCCGATACCTCCCACTTCTGGGCCAGCCCTTCCCTCAGAGAACCATCTGTATTGACCCGAAGAAGCGTATCGTATAGATTATTGGTAATCTGAAATGTACTGGCAGCTGTTGTGCGCTGCGGATCCAAGCCATCTGGATCTACTGAGAGCGCCATATTCAACTCCCGTCCAGCAGACTGCGATTCCGCCGTTTGAGATGTCGGAGCGGGCGTCTGACCGACAGAATCCTCGCTGTTGGAAGTACCGCAACTTGCAAGAGACAGCGTCGCGGCAAACGTCAGTGCTGCGGCAAGCAATCGTTTCATCCTGTTCATTTTAAATTACTCCCTAAAAAGTATTGCGCATATTGCACAAATTAAGTATAGCAAAAATGTCATTTTGAATAAATCAAATGTATGAAAAAAACGAGTGCCTAATGTAATGGTTTATATAGTCTAAGTAAAAAACGTGCTGAAATGATTTGACAACATCATTGGAGCAGTGGAATCCATTCTTCCAAATTAGCAGGAAAAAGCCGGGTCAAGGACAAGATCGTTTTCGTGAGAAAAGGTAATGTCCCGGATAGCGATATTGTTGACAATTAAAAGCGCAAGAAAAAAGCAAGAATTTGTTTGGAGAAAACCCATGGATAATGTGCTAAACTATATTTAAATATACTCTGCAAAATGGAGGAAACCTCTGTGGGCACTATACATATTTCTCCTCACGAGCGTTTGAAAAAATACGCATTAAAAGATATAGACCAGCTTTATAATGATTTTCATATAAAGGAAGGCGGCTTAACCCAAGAACAAATAGAGCAGATGCGAAAACAGCATGGCAGCAATCATGTCGGCTATTCTTTACAAGTCCATTCTTTTTTTCAGCGTATAAAACGGGCGTTTATCAATCCCTTCAGTGTGATATTGTTTGTATTGGCTATTGTCTCTTTCATCACCGATGTCTGTTTGAAATCCAACTCCGGCAGAAACGGGACCAGTGTGGTCATCATTTTGTCTATGCTTATAATCAGTGGGATGGTACGGCTGATCCAGGAACGAAAAGCCAGCCATGCCGCGGATACTCTCATTCAGCAAATTAAAACGACCGTTTCCGTCTACCGACAGGGACAGCAGCTTGAAATTTCGTCGGAGGAATTGGTAGTAGGAGACACTGTGTCGCTTTCAGCCGGTGAGCGGGTCCCCGCGGACCTGAGATTGATTGAAGCGCAAGACCTGTTTGTTTCGCAGGCCCTTTTAACCGGAGAGAGTAATGTATTAGAGAAAAATACAAATCGTCTGGCCTCTGCTACTCAAATTTCACTGGATCGCTTTTCCAATATAGCCTTCATGGGGAGCAGCGTAATCAGCGGAGAGGGAAAGGGTATCGTCTTGGCTGTGGGCGGCAGCACCGTATATGGAGGCTATCTCTCCGAACTCCAACGGAACAAGCACAGCTTTGATACAGGAGCAAATTCGATTGCCTGGGTTTTGATTCGCTTTATGGTGGCCTTGGTTCCGGTTGTATTTGTCGTTTCCGGCATCACCAAAGGCGACTGGCTGACCTCGTTTCTATTTTCTCTTTCTGTGGCTGTCGGCCTGACCCCGGAGCTCCTTCCCATGGTGATCAATGCTTGCCTTGCAAAAGGAAGCTCTGCCATGGGGGAAAAACAAACGATTGTAAAAAACATAAATGCGATGCAGAGCTTTGGCAGCATGGATGTCCTGTGTGTAGATAAGACGGGTACCCTAACCGGAGATGAAGTGATACTGGAATACTATCTTGATATTTTGGGGGAGGAAAGCAGGGAGGTATTGGACTGCGCCTACTTAAACAGCTTTTATCATACAGGCGTTGCAAACCATTTAGACCAGGCAATCCTGAAATGTTCCAGTATGCCTGGAAGGGAAAACCATTTTTTCTCGTTGGGCGAAACGATCCAAAAATTAGACGAGCTCCCTTTTGATTATGAACGTAAGTGCGTTAGTGTCCTCTTATCTGTTCCAGAAAAGGAAAACTATATTATTACAAAAGGCGATGTCGACAGCGTATATTCCCGCTGCCAGTATGTCCAACACAAGGGACAGACACTAAAGATAGATACCGCTGACTCTGGCGGCATCCATGCTATCGTTGACGAAATGACCGAAGATGGAATGAAAGTCCTGGCTGTGGCCTACAAACCTGTATCAAGCCAGAGCAGGCTTCAGATGGAGGATGAAGCGGAGCTTATCTTGCTGGGATATGTCGTGTTTTTTGACGCGCCCAAAAGCTCTGCCGCCAGTGCTTTGCAGAAATTGGAGCAGCTCCATGTCCAGGTAAAGGTACTGACTGGCGATCAAAAAAGTGTAACCCTTTCCATCTGCCGGAGGCTGGGAATCGAGACAGAACATATCTTAACCGGAGAAGAAATGGAGGAGCTGTCTGAGGATGAACAGCTTCTTGCCGTAGAAAAGACAACCGTTTTTTCCCAGCTTTCCCCCGGACAGAAATCTCAGATCATCCGTATGCTGCGCGAGAATGGTCATGCAGTCGGCTTTTTGGGTGATGGAATGAATGATCTAGCCGCCATGACAGCGGCAGATGTGGGGATTTCCGTAGACACGGCCACACAAGCCGCAAAAGAATCTGCGGATGTGATTTTGCTGAAGAAAGATTTGAATGTGCTGGAACAGGGTATTTTAGAGGGGCGGAAAGCATTTGCCAATATGTTAAAGTACATACGGATTACCGCGTCCTCCAATTTCGGCAATATCTTTTCGATTGTACTTGCCAGCGCCTTTTTACCCTTCCTGCCGATGACGGCACTTCAACTTCTTTTGCTGAACCTCCTTTACGATATTCTGTGCATGACTTTGCCGTGGGATCGCGTCGATGCGGATGTCTATGAAAAACCAAGCGAGTGGTCAGGAAAAACATTGGGGCGCTTCATGCGCTTTTTCGGCCCGTTAAGCTCCCTGTTTGATCTGGCGACTTTTGCTTTTCTATACTTTATCCTGTGTCCAGCTTTACTGGGAGACAATTTTACAGAATTGTCCTCTGCGATGCAGAGTCAATTTGCAATTCTATTCCATACAGGATGGTTTTTAGAGTCTATGTGGACGCAAGTGCTTATTCTGCACCTGCTCCGCACAAAGCAGCTTTCTATTCTAAGGAGCAGGGCATCCGGGGTTGTATGGCTGGTCACCTCTGCCGGGCTTTTGATCCTTACTGCGATTGTCTATACCCCAGCGGCCCACCTGCTCGGCCTGGCTCCCCTCCCGCTTTGGTATTTTGGATTTCTGGCGGTCACCATTCTGGCCTATATGCTGCTGGTAACGGCCGCCAAACGGTGGTATATTCAGAAATACCATACATTGTTGTAGGGGAGGGGACTTGATGAAGAGAGTAAACTTTGTATCATTGGATTCCCTTACCTTACAGTGGTTTTGCAATACGCTCCAAACCCAGCATCCACAGACACAGGCAGCGAAGGAACTGTATGACGCCTTGGAGGCGTTGTATGCAGGAAAATCCGACTCTCTCATGCTGGAGTTGGGAGAGGCAATCCCAGAAGCGGCCAGCACCTCTTTGGTTTGCGGAAATCTTCTGATTGATTCCAAAAGCCGCCGTGTTATCCGGGACGGCGCAGAGATCCAGCTTACTCCCAAAGAGTTTGACATCCTCTATTTCTTGGCCCGGAATCGTGGAGAGGTGTTTACAAAAGAGCAGATCTATCAGGCGGTTTGGGCGGAGGAATACTATACTGCGGACAGTAATATTATGGCCTTTATACGCAAACTGAGAAAAAAGATAGAGCCAAATCCGGATGCGCCGGAATATATACTTACCATTTGGGGAATTGGATATAAATTTAATGATAAGCTCTGACAATCAGAAATTTAGATGTAAACAGAGCAATCGTATGAAAAAGGGTTTAAAAGTCATCGTTAAAATATGTAAGCAGTCACCAGATGGTGACTGCTTATTTTCTTGCCGAAAAGCAAGGGAATCGCAAGGATTTAGCCATAGGCTTAACAGTAAAAAACAGTTATACTTTGCCCTGTAAAAAATTTTGAGAATGGGGGCGACCCTATGGGGTATTGAAGTTTATGGGCCGGATCGGTCTTTCGGTTCTATTGGGATTCTTGATCGGATTAGAGCGCCAGATTACCGGCCATCCCGCCGGAATCCGTATCAATGTTCTGATTTCAATGGGGGCCTGCCTGTTCCTGATGTTTCCGCTCATGTCCGGCTCGGATGAGGTGTACCGGATTGCCAGTTACATTGTGTCCGGCGTTGGATTCCTGTGCAGCGGGGTGATTTTTAAGGAGGGCGGAACCGTCCGTGGGCTAAATACAGCAGCAACTCTTTGGTGTACGGCCGCTGTCGGTGTACTGTCCAGTTCCGGCAGCTGTCTTTTTGCGGTTGCCGCAGCGGTTATTCTGATTCTTTCAAATCTGCTGTTCCGGCCGCTGGCGGTAAAGATCAAGCCCATTACCTGCGGTGAAGAAACGGAACGAACCTACCGCATTTCTGTTACCTGTCAGGAAAATGCGGAAACAGAAATACGCGCGCTTCTGATCAACAGCAATTCGTGTAAAACATTGTATCTTACGAATTTGGAGAGCAGCGATGTAATTGGCGGCAAGGTAGAGATTCAGGCGGATTTTCTTTCCGTTGGGAAACCAAAGGCTCAGATGGCGGAGGCGATTGTAAACCGACTTTTGACGCTCTCCAGCGTAGTCAGCGCCGGATGGGAATTGGTATAGGAGGGACAGATATGAAGTTTGAATTGCTCTTATCGCATTGGCTTAGAGTGACAAATATTATTTATGCGGCGCTGTCCTCCGGTGTTTTAGCGGCAGTTCTTGCCTTTCCAGAATTCCGCAGGATTCTCTTTCAAAGCTGGCTGGTTGTAACTGATGTGTTTCAGCTTTTCCTCATTATCCTGCTTTTTATACTGCTCTCTAAAATAGCCCAGTTGAACAGGATTAGAAATGGGTGGAGAAATGAAAAAAGGAAGGAGAAGGACCTATGAATGGCGCTTGCCTTTTCCTTGGCATTCTTTTTCTCGCTGCGGGTATTTACTTCTATTCCGGTAAGGCGGTTAATCATATTGCAGCATGGAAGACAATGCCGGAGGAAGAAAAAAGAAAAATCCACATTCGTCCCCTTTGCCGAAATGTGGGGATGATGATCGCCACAAGCGGTATCATTTTTTTACTCAGCGGAGCATGGTACGCGTTTCGTAAAAGCGGGTTTTTATGGTGTATGGTCGGCTGGATGGTCCTATCCGGCGCGGATGTGTACTGGATCGGAAAATCCGGCCGGTACCAGAGTTCAGGAAAATAGCCGGCAGCGTTCCTTACGGTAAAGGAGGTGGTTTTATGGATGCTGGCCCTTCTCGAAGTAGATCGAGCAACCGCACCCGTAAGACTATGGATAGATTTTGGGGGTGGCTGATGCTCATTTAAAAAGTAAAGGAGGTATCGACCCCAATGTATCAAAAGGAAAAGAACCAAATCACGGCTCATAAAACGGCTGCGGATATGGTTCGCAGGGATGAGGCCAACAAAAAGCTGGCCTTTGCAGCAGGCAATAAAATCAAACCGGTTTTGAAGCAGCTTGATACTGCGCTGACCGGACTGGGTGATAAGGCGGTGATTTCCCATCGGATCGCTTTTGGGCGGAATAAAGTAACGCATGAAAAGAAAAAATCGCTTGTTGCAAGATTGGCAGGGGCGTTTATCAATCCATTTACCGCAATTTTGTTCTGCCTGGCAGTCGTATCTATTTTTACCGATATTGTTGTACCGATCCTTCAGCATGCACCGGAGGATGTGGCTCCGCTTACCATCATTATAATTTTTACGATGGTATTTATTTCCGGTACACTTCGGTTTGTTCAGGAATCCCGGTCGGGGAATGCCGCGGAGAAGCTGTTGGCGATGATTACCACCACTTGCACGGTTACAAGAAAGAGCAACGGGAAGCAGGAGATCCCGCTGGAAGATTTGGTAGTCGGTGATATTATTCATCTCTCCGCTGGCGATATGGTTCCGGCGGATGTACGGGTGCTGGAGGCCAAAGACCTGTTTATCAGCCAGTCGGCCCTGACAGGGGAGAGCGATCCCATCGAAAAGATTCCGGTTGTCTGTGAGCAGGAATACGATTCCATCACAGATTACCCGAACATCGCCTTTATGGGAAGCAATGTCATCAGCGGGAGTGCAACGGCGGTCGTGGTAGCCGTAGGTGATGATACCCTTTTCGGCTACATGGCGGTGTCTGTCGCGGGAGAAGCAGTGGAAACCAATTTTACGAAAGGCGTAAACGCAGTTTCCTGGGTCCTGATTCGCTTCATGCTGGTGATGGTACCGGTGGTATTCTTCATCAATGGTCTGACCAAGGGTGACTGGCTGGAAGCGTTTCTGTTCGCCATTTCCGTGGCAGTGGGCCTCACCCCTGAAATGCTGCCGATGATCGTCACCACCTGCCTTGCCAAAGGTGCGATGTCCATGTCAAAGAAAAAGACCATCGTGAAAAACTTAAATTCTATTCAGAACTTTGGGGCGATGGATGTACTCTGCACGGATAAAACCGGCACATTGACCCAGGACAAAGTGGTTCTGGAGTACCACATGGATGTGACCGGAAAGGAAGATATTCGTGTTTTAAGACATGCGTACCTGAATAGCTACTTCCAGACCGGATATAAAAATTTGATGGATATAGCGATTATTGAGCGGACAGAGGAGGAAGAAGCGGCCAATCCCCAGTTGGCCGATCTCTCCGCAGTTTACCACAAGGTAGACGAGATTCCGTTTGACTTCACCAGGCGCCGCCTTTCAACGGTGGTAGAGGATACCAGCGGGAAACGGCAAATGATTACCAAGGGTGCCATAGAAGAAATGCTCTCCATCTGTTCTCATGCGGAATATCAGGGAGAGGTGCAGCCACTTACCGATCAAATTCGGCAGGCGATTCTGAAAACAGTAGCCGATTTGAATGAGGACGGGATGCGCGTAATCGCCATTGCGCAAAAACGGGCGCTTCCTGCCGCTGATACATACAGCGTCAAGGACGAGTGCGATATGGTTCTGATGGGATACCTTGCATTTCTTGATCCGCCCAAGAAATCCACCGCGGAGGCGATTCGGGCATTGAAAGCCCATGGCGTCACCACAAAAATCCTCACCGGAGATAACGACCGTGTGACCCGCTGTATCTGCAAGCAGGTGGGCCTCAAGGTAAGCAATCTTCTGCTCGGCTCCGATGTGGAACGCATGAGCGATGACGAGCTGATCCAGGTGGCAGAATCTACGGATGTATTTGCCAAGCTCTCGCCGGATCAGAAGGCACGTGTTGTGACGGCCCTGCGGAGCGGCGGCCATACCGTAGGCTTTATGGGGGATGGCATCAATGACGCTGCGGCGATGAAATCGGCGGATATTGGCATTTCCGTGGACACTGCAGTAGATATTGCAAAAGAGTCGGCAGATATTATCCTGCTGGAAAAAGACCTGATGGTACTGGAGCAGGGTATCATTGAGGGCCGCAAAACCTATGCCAATATGATTAAGTATATCAAAATGACGGCCTCCTCCAACTTTGGAAATATGTTTTCGGTATTGGCAGCCTCGGCACTCCTTCCCTTCCTGCCGATGGAGAGCGTCCATCTAATCTTGCTGAACCTGATCTATGATCTGAGCTGTACCGCCATCCCCTGGGACAACGTGGATGAGGAATTTATCGCTGTTCCACGCAAGTGGGAAGCATCCAGCATTGGGAATTTTATGATCTGGATCGGGCCTACGAGTTCTATCTTCGACTGGACAACATACGCCTTTCTGTACTTCGTTTTCTGCCCGATATTCGTTTCCGGCGGCGTGCTTTATAATGACCTGTCTGCTTATTACAGAGGAGCGGAACTGGCACAAATGCAGACTACTTATGCGGCCATGTTCCATGCCGGGTGGTTTGTGGAATCCATGTGGAGCCAGACGCTGGTGATCCACATGATCCGAACCCCGAAACTGCCGTTTATCCAGAGCCGCGCCTCGGCCCCGGTGACGTTGCTGACCTTTACCGGCATCGCGGTACTGACGGTCATCCCCTTTACCGCATTGGGAAAAATGCTCGGATTTGTCGCCCTCCCCGCAGCTTATTTTGCTTACCTGATCCCCTGCATTTTGTTGTATATGGTGTTGGCGACCAGTATTAAGAAAGCCTATGTGCGTCATTTTGGGGAGCTGCTGTAACAGGAAGGGAGTGTGCATGATATGACAATCAATTGGAACACAATATGGATGAATTTGTTCGGAAGAACGGAGCTGTTCGGAATCAATATGGGGTTTTGGGCAGCGATAACCGTGACGGGACTTATTGTGATCCTGATGAATGTGGTCTTTTGGACACGGAAAAGATTTCATTCATACGGAGACAGTTTATAGCTATTGAACCCCCTGGAGAGCTCCTTCCTGATCCACAAGGCCATGCGCTTTGACAGCAAGGGCGGGAGAATCCTGGATGTGATTTCCGATAACTATGAAAAGCTGGCGCCCTCCGCAGACACCCGGCTGCGGGTCAACCGTAGCGGGATCCAGCAAAAAATCATTATGAAATTCTTGCACATATAACGTAAAACAAGAAGCCCGTTGCAGAATAAAACGGTTCTGCAACGGGCTCCTTTTCACACCAAAATGAAAAATGCTATAAAGTTGTGGGCAAATATTTAAAGGAAGGGTAAAAGGGGCAGCAACGCAGGCCCTGGGGCAAGTGACGGGCCACCTTCTCCCGTCACGCCGCCTCGAACTGGCTGCGGTAGAGGGAGGCGTAAAAGCCGTTCCGGGCCATCAGTTCCCTGTGGGTGCCCCGCTCCACGATGTCGCCGTCCCGCACCACCAGGATCAGATCCGCGCTGCGGATGGTGGACAGGCGGTGGGCGATGACAAAGCTGGTCTTGCCCTCCATTAAACGTGCCATGGCCTTCTGGATCTCCACCTCGGTTCGGGTATCCACGCTGGAGGTGGCCTCGTCCAACACCAGGATGGCCGGGTCGGTGAGCATGGCCCGGGCGATGGTCAGGAGCTGCATCTGTCCCTGGGACACGCCGGTGGTCTCCCCGGAAAGCGGGGTGTCGTACCCCTGGGGCAGGGTGCGGATGAAGTGGTCGCAGCAGGCCGCCCTGGCCGCCGCCACGATCTCCTCCCGGGTGGCGTCCCGCCGGCCGTAGGCGATGTTCTCCGCGATGGTGCCCTCAAAGAGCCAGGCGTCCTGGAGCACCATGCCGATGCGCCGCCGCAGCTCCCCCCGGGGCAGGGCGGTGATGTCCTGTCCGTCGATGGAGATGGAGCCGCCGTCCAGCTCATAGAAGCGCATCAGCAGGTTGACCAGGGTGGTCTTGCCGCCGCCGGTGGGGCCCACGATGGCCACCATCTCGTTGGGGCGCACCTCCAGGTTCAGATCGTGGATCAGGGTACGCTCCGGGGTGTAGCCGAAGCGCACGTGGCGAAACTCCACGTGCCCCCGGGTGATGGCGGAGGCGTCCCCCGCCGCATCGGGCCGCTCCTCCTCCTCGTCCAGCAGGGCGAACACCCGCTCGGCCCCCGCGATGGCGGCCTGGAGGGAGGTGATGACGTAGGAGGCCTCGGTCACCGGCTCGGCGATCTGGTTGACATACTGCAAAAAGGCCTGCACAGTGCCCAGGGTGATAGCCCCGCCCAGGGCCATGCCGCCGCCCAGGACGGCGGTGGCGATGAAGCCGAGCTGGCCCAGCACGCGGATGGCGGGATAGATGGCGTAGTCGGCGAACTGGGCCCGGCGCTGGGCGCGGAACTGGGCCTCGTTGAGGGCCTCCGCCTCCTCCAGCATGGCCGCCTGCCGGTTGAACACCTTGACCACCCGGTTGCCCGCGTACAGCTCCTCCACCTTGCCGGTCAGCGCCCCCATGGCCGCCATATTGCCGCCGTAGGCCCGCTGGGCCAGGGCGGAGACGTAGCCGGTGGCCGTCATGCTGAGGGCCAGGGAGACCAGCACCACCAGAAAGAGCCTGGGACTGAGCATCACCATGGCCGCCGCAGCCAGAGCAATGGTAAACACCGATGACACCAACTGCATCAGTCCCACCTGCATCACGGAGGACACCTTTTCCAGATCGTTGGTGACCCGGCTCATGATGTCGCCGGTCTTGTGTCCGTCAAAGTAGCGCAGGGGCAGGCGGTTGAGCTTGGCGCTGACGTCCTGGCGCAGGGAGAGGGTCAGCTCCTCCCCCACGGTGGCGATGATATACTGCTGCACATAGGACATCAGGCTGCTGAACAGCGCCGCGGCGGCCACCAGCAGCACGGGCAGCCCCAGGGCTCCGGCGGCGGTCTCCACCACGCCGGCGGAGCCGTCAAAGGCCCGGATGGCGTCCACCAGCCGGTCGATGCCCATTCCAACCGCCAGGGGAATGGCGGTGAAGGAGGCGGAGCTGAGCAGCGCCGCCCCGGCCACCAGCAGCAGCTTCCACCACTGGCGGGCCATCCGGCCCAGCAGCCGCCAGGCGGTGGCCCTGGTGTTGCGGGGGATGTCCTCATGGGAGAGCTCCCGCTTTTCGGTTTTCTTTCTGCGTGCCATGCTCACGCCCCCTCTCTCTGCATCTGACTGTCCGCGATGGCCCGGTAGACCGGGCAGGTCTCCAGCAGCTCCCCGTGGGTGCCGGCGCCCACCAGCCGCCCCTCGTCCAGCACCAGAATCAGGTCGGCGTCCAGGATGGTGCTCACCCGCTGGGCCACAATGAGCTTGGCGGGGCGCACCACCTGCTCCCGCAGGGCGCGGCGGAGGGCGGCGTCGGTCTTCACGTCCAGGGCGGAAAAGCTGTCGTCAAAGAGGAGCACCCCGGCATCCTTCACCAGCGCCCGGGCGATGGACAGCCGCTGCCGCTGACCGCCGGAGAAGTTGGTGCCCCCCTGGGCCACCGGGGCATCCAGCCCCAAAGGGAGCCGCTCCACAAAGTCGGCGGCCTGGGCAATGCCCAGGGCCCGCCACAGCGCCTCGTCCGTAGCGTCCGGCCGGCCCATGCGCAGATTCTCCGCGATGGTGCCGCTGAACAGGAACGCCTTCTGGGGGACGCAGCCGATGCGCTCCCGCAGCTCCTGCTGGGTGAGGGTACGCACATCGACGCCGCCCACGCGGATGGCCCCCTCCCCCACATCGTGGAGCCGCAGCAGCAGATCGGCCAGGGTGCTCTTGCCTGAGCCGGTGCTGCCGATCACGGCGGCGGTCTGGCCTGGATACAGGGTGAAGGAGATATCCCGGAGCACCGGTTCCTCCGCCCCGGGGTAGGAGAAGCTCACGTGGTCAAACTCCACCGCCGGGCGGCCGGGCCCGGCCGCGGCGGCGGAGGCGGTCCCGTCCTCCACGTCGGGCCGGGTGTCCAGCAGGGCGGTGAGGCGGGCCAGGCAGGCCCTGGCCTTGGGCAGCGTGGTGAACACCGACACCGCCATGAGCAGGTAACCCATGGTCAGGATGGAGTACTCGGTGACGGCGGTGATCTGCCCCACCTCCATGCCGCCGCCCAGGGTGAGCACGCCGCCCGCCCACAGCACCACAGCCATGAGAGCGCCCATGAGCATCCACACCACCGGAATAGCCACGGCAAAGAGCCGGTTCAGGCGGATCATGTTGTCGGCATAGGAGCGGTAGGCGTCGCCGGAGCGGGCCTCCTCATAGGCCTCGTTGCCGAAGGCCCGGATCACCCGTACGCCGGTGACCGCCTCCCGCACCACACGGTTGATGCGGTCCAGGCGCACCTGGATGCTGCGGGAGAGGGCGTTGGACTTTCGGAGCACCACGGCGGCCACCGCCGCCAGCGCCGCCATAAAGCCCACCTGTATGACGGCCATGACCGGGGTGACCATGGCCGTCATCACGATGGACGCGCCTACAATGAGGGGAGCGGGCACCACCATCTGGAGCACCATCCCCATGGTCTGCTGCAGGTTGGTGATGTCGGAGGTGGTGCGGGTGATCATAGATGAAACGCCCACCTCATCGAACTGGTGGAGGGAGAGCTCCTGGCTCTTGCGCAGGAGCAGGGAGCGCATTTCAAAACCGAAGCGGGCGCCCAGGTCGGCGGTCACCCAGCTCCCGGCGGCGGCCACCGCCGCCGACAGCAGGGCCACGGCCAGCATCTGCCCGCCTGTGCGGAGAATGGCATCCATATTCCCAGGCAAAATGCCCAGGTCCACCACGTTGGCAATCAGGGCCGGGATGAGCAGCGTGCCCACCACCTGGCCCAGCAGAAGGAGCAGGGCCAGCGCCGCCATACCCCGGTGCCGCTTGTAAAAGGATCGCAGGTATTTCATGAGGGCCTCCTTTGCCGTCTTGCTTTTTTTACCGGCAAGAGGTATCATAAACCTTAGAGCGACTTCAATGTCAAGAAAAAATTAAGAGAGCCGGAGGTCCGCCATGAATCAGAAGAAAAAGCTCTCCATCCTGGAGTTCTCCCGCCTGACGGGCATCAGCCGGGACAACCTGCGCTTCTACGACCGCATCGGCCTGCTCTGCCCGGAGCAGCGGGGGGAGAACAACTACCGCTATTACGCCCGGCACCAGCTCAACTCCGCCTATCTGATCGGCTCCCTCCGGCTGCTGGAGGTGGGGCTGGAGGATATCCGGCACTACTCCGCCGGCCGCACGCCGGAGCGGATGCTCGCCCTCTTCGCCCGGCAGGAGGAGCGCATCCAGGCCGAGATCGCCCGCCTGCGGGAGACCAGCGAAATCATGAAGCTGCGGGCCTCCCTGGCCCGGGAGGCCTTGGCCCACGCCGACGGCGAGGTGCTGGTGGAGGAGCGCCCACGGGAGCGCATTTTTCTCTGTCCCCCTCCGCCGGAGGGGATGAGCGACGAGGAGAGCGAGAGCTTCGCCTACGAATACGCCGCCGGGAAGGGAATCCACGCAGGCTACCCCGCCGGAGTTCTGGCCACACCGTCCGGCGGCGGCTGGGCCTACCGCTTCTATTTTAAAACCGGCGGCCGGCGGGGCAACGCATGGAAGCCGGCTGGGCGGTACGCCGTCGCCTATGGACGAAGCATTCCAGACGATTTCGAGCGGGCTTGGGCAGGACTCCACGCCTTTCTGGCGAGCCGGAGCCTGCGCCCCACCGGCAGCGCCTACGGAGAGCTGCTGCTGGACGAGCTCTCCGTCCAGGATACGGGGGACTATTTCGGACGGCTGGAGGTCCCGGTGGCGGTTGATTCCTGTTTGGAAAGAGGAATCTAACTTTTTTTGTGGAGACCCCCCATAAATCTTGTGTTTTCCGGCCATTCCTCTCCGTCTGTACCCTTGACGGAGTATCGCAGGTCTGCTATGATAATGGATTGGAAAAGACAGATTTCGCCTGGTCCCGCCGGGCTTTGCCCGCACTGGCGCCAGGCCCCGTTTCAAAGGAGAATGCCATATGTATTGTACCCGCAAGCTGACAGAGCAGGTCTGGTGGGTGGGCGGAAGCGACCGCCGGCTGGCCCTGTTCGAGAACCTCTTTCCCATCACCCGCGGCGTCTCTTACAACTCCTATTTAATCCTGGACGAGCAGACCGCCGTGGTGGACACCGTGGACTCCTCCATCTCCCGCCAGTTCCTGGAGAACGTGCTCCACACCCTTGACGGCCGTCCGCTGGACTACCTGGTGATCAACCACATGGAGCCCGACCACTGCGCCAGCATTGAGACGCTGCTGCTCCGCTTCCCCACTCTCAAACTGGTGGGCAACGCCAAGACCTTCGCCTTTATGGGGCAATTCTATGATTTCCCCCTGGACGGGCGCACCGTCACCGTCAAGGAAGGGGATACCCTCTCCCTGGGCGGGCATACCCTCCAATTCCATATGACTCCCATGGTCCACTGGCCGGAGGTCATGATGACCTATGAGTCCAGCGAGAAGCTTCTCTTCTCCGCCGACGCTTTCGGCTCCTTCGGCGCCACGGGCGGCAATCTGTTTAACGACGAGCTGAACTTCGACCGGGACTGGCTGGACGACGCCCGCCGCTATTACGGCAATATCGTGGGCAAGTACGGCCTCCAGGTGCAGGCCGCGCTGAAGAAGCTCTCCGGACTGGACATTGCCATGATCTGCCCCCTCCACGGCCCCATCTGGCGCAGCAATCTGGACTACCTTCTGGACAAGTACGACAAGTGGAGCCGCTACGAGCCGGAGGAGCGGGCCGTTGCGGTGCTGTACGCCTCCATGTACGGCGACACCGAGAACGCTGTCAACCTTCTGGCTGCGGGTCTGGCTGACAGCGGGGTAAAGAACATCGCCATGCACGACATTTCCTCCACCCATGTCTCCACCCTTATCTCCGAGGTCTTCCGGTGCAGCCACCTGGTGCTGGCCGCCCCCACCTATAACAACGGGGTCTATCCCGCCATGGCCACCTTCCTCCATGACATGAAGGCCCTTGGCCTGCAAAACCGCACGGTGGCCTTGGTGGAGAACGGCTCCTGGGCTCCGGTCAGCGGCAAGCTGATGCGTGAGATGCTGGGTGAGCTGAAGGGTTTCCAGGTGCTTGAGCCCGTGGTCTCCCTCAAGTCCGCCCTCAAGGACAGCTCTCTGGAACCGCTCTTCCAGCTCAGAGACCGTATTCTGGACTCTCTCAACGGGTAAGTCAAGCAGACAAAATGCGGCCCATCGGTCAATGACCGACGGGCCGCGTTCGTTTTTCAGCCGGGCCGCTCCGTAGCCGGAGTCCAGTCCTCCAGAGACAGAAGCCGGCTCCCCACCAGTTCCTCAAACTCCGCCGCAAAGGTGTCCTGATCCACCTCCGCGTCGTCCACCAGATAGGTGAATACCTCCGTGCCATCCTCCTGCGTATCCTGGTGTACCGCCAGGGAGGCGCACTCCTCCGTCTCCCCATCGGGCAGATAGCGGAACACCGTGTAGAGGTGGGAATACCGATTGGGCCCGGTGCCCGTGTCATACTGCCGTACCATGGCGCCGTCCCCAAGGGGGTAGTCCCGGCAGCTCATCTCCATAATATCGTACTGCCAGCAGCTCAGCTCCCCGTCCCCATAGTGGAACACGGCGTTGAACTGGTGGGGCTGAGCCACCATCTGCACCACCAGCTCCGCCCCGCCGTCCCCGTCCAGATCCAGCAGCACATACTCCAGCTCCTCCGCCGGGGGCAGGGTGACCTGGTGCAGCTCCAACCCCTCCGGCGGGCGATCCAGCGCCCCCGGCTCCCCTGCCAGCAGGGCCCGGTAGGCCGCCAGGGCCTCGGCCGACACAGGCGCGGGGGACAACGGAGGCGAAACGGACATGGAGTTGGCGGGTTCTTTCAGAGCTTCCAGCGGGGCGGACGCGGGGCTGCCGGACGGTGCCGGCGGCTCTCCGCCTCCCGCGCAGGCGGTAAGGGCAACGGCCAGCAGACAGGCCAGCCCCGTTATGGACGTGCGGTTCACAGCGGTATTCCTCCTTCGGGCGGTTATGCCGTCATGATACCACCCCCACAGCCCGAAAGGAAACCCCTACGCGGTTTCAAACGGTGAAAATTTGGTAACAGGTCCTCAGAAGTCCGGGGCGGAGGCCAGCCGGAGCAGCCGCTTCCGCAGGCAGGCGGTCAGCTCCACCTTTTTGGTGCCAACCTCGTCGAAGGCGATCACCGCCACCGCGCCGGAGCGGCTCACCACCATGCCGGGCCCGAAGGCCCGGTGTACCACCGCCGTGCCGGGCAGGTAGTCCTTTTCCCACGCCGCCACCGCGGCGGCGTCAGGCTCCGCCGGGGCCTTGCCCGGAGTCCTGGGTCTCTGGGACGCCCACTCCGGCGTGCCCAGAAACTGCCCCACGAAGGAGGCCGGGGGTGACGGCTCGCCGAAGCGGTTGTCACAGGTGAGCAGAACAAGCTGCCGCCGGGCCCGGGTGGCCCCCACGTAGAAGAGCCGCCGCTCCTCCTCCAGGGCCGCCCGCTCCTCGTCGGACAGGTCGTTCCCCTTCCGGGGATTCACCGATGGGAAAATGCCGTCCACCGCGTCGATGAGGAACACCCGGTCGTACTCCAGGCCCTTGCTGGCGTGGATGGTGGAGAGCACAAAGGGGCAGGCCGGGTCGCCGCCCCCCGTCTCCACCGTGTCCCGCAGGGCGTCCAGGCGGCGGAGAAAGCCCTCCACCCCCGGCTCCTGCCGGGCCAGGGCCAGCAGCAGCTCCACCCGGCTCTTGTCGCCCCCCTGGCTGGACAGGTAGTCCCCGTAGCCCATGTACTTGACGATGCGCTGGAGGGCGGCAAAGCTGGAGAGCTGAGGCAGCTTGGACAGGTGGGTGCGCAGGGCCTTGAGCCGCCCCGTCTGCCAGGGCTCGACGCCGCCCCCGTCGATGAGGGCGTCCAGCACCGGCGCCCCCTCCGGCACCCGGCGCAGCTTCTCCTGGAGGACGCTCCGCTTGACGCGCACCTCCAGCTTGTAGTAAATCCGCAAAAACCGCTCCCGATCCGTGCCGTCCAGGGCAAAGCGGAGCACATCGGTGAGATCCCGCACCGCCGGGCTGGTGAAGAAGAAGCTCTCCCGCTGGCGGCAGGCGTAGGGGATGCCCCGGCGCTCCAGCAGGTCGATGAGGGGCAGGGCGCTGTCGTTGTTGCGGTAGAGCACGGCGGTGGACTCCGTGCAGTCCGCCGCCGCCTGGGCCAGATAGTGGGCCTGCTGCCCGAAGTCGTTGAGATTTACGTGGCGCACCGGCTCCCCCTGGGGACGGCTGGCCCGCATGTGCTTGGGGTGGCGGCTGCCGTTGCGCTGGATGAAGGCGTCCGCCTTCTCCACGATGGCCCCGGCGGAGCGGTAGTTGGTCTCCATCAGCAGCACCTCCCCCTCCGGGTAGATCTGCCGGAACTCCATCAGCGCTTGGGGCCAGGCGGCCCGGAAGCCGTAGATGCTCTGATCCTCGTCCCCCACCATGAACAGGTTGCGGCTCCGGGCGGCCAGCAGGCGGAGGATGGCGTGCTGGATTTTGGAAGTGTCCTGGGCCTCGTCCACGCAGAGGTAGGGGTATTTGCTCTGGAAGTGGGCCAGGATGTCGGGATATCGGCGGAGAATCCGCAGGGCAAAGACCATCTGATCGTCGTAGTCCATGCGGCGGTTGCGCTCCAGGTACTCCCGGTAGCCGAAGTAGACCGCGGGAAAATCCACCCCGTCCATCTCAATGGCCCGCACCTCCTCGTCCCGCAGCATGCCGTTCTTGCAGCAGGTGATGCGGGTGCGCACCTCCTTCACCTCCTGCTCCCCCGGCCACTCGGCCCCGTGGGACTGCATCAGCCAGCGCACCAGGGCGTTCAGCTCCCCCTCGTTCGTCCACAGGGCGAAGGGCTCCGCCCCCTTGGCCCAGGCGTAGTAGGAGATGATGGACTGGCAGACGCCGTTGATGGTGCGGAAGGCCAGCGCGCCGGCGTGCTCCTCCCCAAAGAGGGCGGCAAAGCGCCGCTTCATGTCCCCGGCGGCGGCCACGGTATAGGTGACGGTGAGGATGCGCCCCGGCTCCACCCCCAGGCAGTGGATGAGATAGCCCAGCCGGGTCACCAGGGTGGTGGTCTTGCCGCTGCCCGGCACCGCCAGCAGCAGGGTGGGCCCCTCGGCCCGGAGGATGGCCGCCTCCTGCTGGGGATCGGGGGTGAGGGCGTATCTGGCTTTGAATTCGGGGTAGGTCATGGCGTGTCCTCTCTTTCTGTGCGTACTGTTCAGAGTACCCCAGCCCCGGCGGAAAGTCAAGCGGCAGTTGCGGCATGGTCTGGGGCGTGCTATACTGGGTAAAAAGGAGGAATGTCCCATGCCCGCCAACACCCCCCGTCTGGAAACCGAACGCCTGGTGCTCCGCCGGTTTACCCCGGCGGATGTGGAGCCGCTGTTTTCCCTGATGCGCGACCGGGAGGTCAACACCTTCCTGCCCTGGTTCCCGCTGGAGACCGAGGCGGACGCCGCCAGATATCTGGAGGAGCACTACCTGGACTACTACCGCCGTCCCTCCGGCTGCCGCTACGCCATCTGCCTGCGGGAGAACGACCGCCCCATCGGCTACCTCCATGTGGACGACGGGGAGAGCCATGATCTGGGCTACGCCCTGGCCCGGCCATCCTGGGGCCGCGGCTACATGACCGAGGCCGCCGCTGCGGTGGTGGAGCGTCTGCGCGCCGACGGCCTGCCCTTCCTCACGGCCACCCACGACGCGGACAATCCCAAGAGCGGGGCGGTCATGGAGCGCATCGGCATGACCTACCGCTACTCCTACGAGGAGCTGTGGCAGCCGAAAAACCGGCTGGTCATCTTCCGTATGTACCAGATGGATTTGAACGGCACGTGGCCCACCTACCGGGCCTACTGGGACCGCTGGCCCCGCCACTGGGTCTGAAATCCGCCCTTGCAATTTGCGGAAAGGCGTGCTATAGTTGCCACAGAAAAGTCTGCACAACTGAATGCTGGGGGGCCGGATGGAATCCGGCTGAGAGTTAGGCTGTTCTGCCTATGACCCATGGAACCTGTTGGGTAATGCCATCGTAGGGAGCGCGGTTCACGCCGTTTTGCCGTTTTTTGCAAAGTCGCTCAGCGAAGGCTGTGCGGCTTTTACTTTTGCCTAAAACGGAGGTATCTGCAAGAATGAGACGAGAACCCTGGAAACTCAAGGACGTGGTCATGATGGCCATACTGGGTGTGCTGTTCGCGGTGGTCTACATGGCCGTGTTTTACGGCGGCACCGCCATTTCGGTGGCCCTCACCCCCCTGGGCCTGTCGGCCTTCGGCTTTGAACTCATCTACGGCGTGTGGTTTATGGCCGCCACCATCGCCGCCTACATCATCCGCAAGCCCGGCGCGGCCCTCATCACCGAGGTGCTGGCCTCCGCCATCGAGCTGCTCATGGGCAACTCCGGAGGCGCCACCGTGGTGCTCACCGGCCTCATCCAGGGCGTCGGGTGCGAGCTGGGCTTCGCCGTATTCCGCTACCGGAAGTACAACCTGCTCTCCATGGCCCTGTCCGGCGTCTTTGCCGCCGTGTGCATCTTCTGCTACGAGCTGTACTACCTGAGCTACTATCTGCTGGCCCCCACCATGCTGGCCGCCCAGTTGGCCGTCCGCTTTGCCAGCGCTGTGGTCTTCTCCGGCGTCATCGCCAAGCTGGCCTGCGACGGCCTGGCCCGGACGGGGGTACTGCGCAGCTACGCCGTGGGCGCCCGGCTTGCCCCGGTATCCATCGACGACGAGGAGGAATAAGCAATGGGTAAACTGAATGTGGTTCTGGACTGGTTTGCAAATACCAATCACACCGGCTTTCTGCTGGCGGAGAAGCGGGGCTACTTCGCGGAGGCGGGCCTGGAGGTGCACATCGACGGCGAGGTTCACGGCGTCATGGATCTCCACGGCGCCGATTTCGTGCTGGGCCCCCAGATTTCCATGCTGGACTGCATGTCCCGGGGGGTGGAGCTCACCGGCGTGGCCGTCCTCACCCAGCGTTCCGACTCCGGCATCGTCTCCCTGAAGGAGAGCGGCATCACCTCCCCCCGGCATCTGGAGGGCAAGCGCCTTACCCACTGGGCCCCTCGCTGGTTCCACGGCGTGATCGGCGAGGCCGTGCGTCTGGACGGCGGCGACTACGGCAAGGTGGAGCTGGTGCCCATGGACGTGGGCGACATCGTCGCCACCCTGGGCGCCGTGGCCGACGCCACCTGGGTCTACGCCAACTGGGAGAACGAGGAGCTTATCGCGGCGGGCAAAGAGATCAACTTCATCAATCTGGCCGACGTGGACCCCCTCTTCGACTTCTGCGCCCCCGCCATCGCCGCCACCCACCAGGTTCTGCGGGACCGGCCCGCCGAGGTGCGGGCCTTCCTGGCCGCTCTGGACCGGGGCTATCAGGAGGCGGCCCGCGATCCGGAGGGCGCCGTCCTGGCAGTGAAGGACGGCCTGCCCGCCGTGTCCGAGGCCATGCTGGTGCGTAGCCAGAATCACCTGGCCCCCCTGCTGCTGGATCAGCGGGGCCACTGGGGCGCCATCCGCCCGGAGCGCTGGGAGCGGATGGCCAACTGGCTGGTGGCCAACGGCTACTACGACCGCCGCCGCCCCACCGAGTACACCAATGACTTCCTCCCCGTCTGAGGTGGGCCGCATCACCTTGGAGCACGTCACCTTCCGCTACCTGGAGCGGAGCAAGCGCCCGGTGCTGGACGGGGTCAGCGCCTCCTTTGACCGGAGCCACATCACCGTCCTCACCGGCCCCTCCGGCTGCGGCAAGAGCACCCTGCTCTATCTGGCGGCGGGGATCTATCCCCAGAACGCCGGGTTCCTCCAGGGGGGCACGGTGCGGGTAGAGGGGCAGGATCCCGCCGCCCTGGGGCCGGGGGATCGGTGCGCCCTGGTGGGCATGCTGTTTCAAAACCCGGAGCTCCAGTTCTGTATGGACACGGTGGAGAACGAGCTGTTCTTCTGTCTGGAGAACCGGCGGGTGCCCCGGGCGGAGATGGAGGAGCGGCTGAGCGCCGCCCTGGACTTCTGCGGCATCGCCCACCTGCGCCGCCGCCCCCTCCGCTCCCTGTCCGGCGGGGAGAAGCAGCGGGCCGCGCTGGCCTGTCTGGCCGCACTGCGGCCGGCCTGGATCCTGCTGGACGAGCCCTTCGCCAATTTGGACGACCAAACCGCCGCCCTTCTCTGCGGGCAGCTCGCCCGGCTCCACCGGGAATGCGGCACCGGCATTCTGGCCATCGACCACCGGCTGGATCACTGGCTGCCCATCGCCGACGAGATACGCCTCATGGCCCAGGACGGCACGCTGGACGGCGCCGCCTATGCCCCCGGCGCCCTCTCCCCCCAGGCGTGGGCGGAGCGGGGCGTCAGCGTCCCCGGCTGCCCCTACCAGGCCGCCCGGCCAGTCAAGACCGGGCCGGAGGAGGTGGTGCTCTCTCTGCGTGGCCTGCGGGTCTCCCAGGATGGGCGCGAGGTGCTGCGGGACGTGAACGCCGACTTCTTCCGGGGGCGCATCCACGCCATCGTGGGCCCCAGCGGCAGCGGCAAGAGCACCCTGTTCGGCGCCCTCAGCGGCCTTTACCGCTATCAGGGCTCCGCCCGGCTGGAGGGAACTGAGCTGTCCAGGCACCGCCGCCGGCTGACCGGTCGCATGGGCTTCGTCACCCAGAGCCCCCAGGACCAGTTCGTGGCGGACACCGTTCTGGACGAGGTGACGGTCAGCCTGCGCCACAGCGCCGGGGCGGGCGATCCCGCCGCCGGGGCCGAAGAGGTGCTCCGCCGGATCCAGCTCTGGCGCTTCCGCCGCCTGTCCCCCTATATGCTCAGCCAGGGCCAGCAGCGGCGGCTGGGGGTGGCCGCCCTGCTGGCCTACGACTGCCGGGTGCTGGTGTGCGACGAGCCCACCTACGCCCAGGACCGCGGCCGCACCGCCGCCATCATGGACGCCCTCCAGCGGGAGGTGGTGGAGCGGGGCCTCACCCTCATCCTGTCCACCCACGACCGGGCACTGGCTCAGGACTACGCCGACATTCTCTACGAGCTGAAGGAGGGGAGCCTGTATGAAGTCGCTCAATCCCGCCTGTAAGCTCATCGGGCTGGTGGTGCCCACCCTCCTGCTGGCCGGACTCCATCACCCGGCGGTCAACCTGGCGGTATTTGCGGTATGTCTGGCCGCCCTGCTCCTCTCCCGCGCCAACGTCAAGGTGCTGGCCGGGACTCTTGTCCCCGTGCTTCTGGTGGCGGTTGGCATGTTCTCCACCGGCTACCACTTTCACGCCGGGGCGGGCATGCCCATCAACGCCGCCGCCCAGGCCCTCACCGGGGCGGCGGTGTGGAACGGGCTGGTGCTGGGCAGCCGGGTACTGGCCTTCGCCGGGCTGGGCCTGCTCTTTGTCCTCACCACCGACCGCATCCTCCTGGTGCGCTCCCTCCAGCAGCAGCTCCGCCTCCCCCCGGTGTTCGCCTACGGCCTGCTGGCCGCCTGGGGCATCCTGCCCAATATGATGGAGGAGTACAAGCGCACCCGCGCCGCCTTTGCCGCCCGCGGCATCCGGGTTTTTCCCGTCTCCCCCGCCCTCCTCAAGCCCCTGCTGGTCAAGTCCGTGCGCTGGTCGGAGGAGCTGTCCATCGCCATGGAGTCCAGGGGCTTCGACGGCCGCGCCCCCCGCACGTGCAGCCAGCCCCTGCGCCTGCGGCCGGTGGACGTCCTCTTCCCCATCCTGTCCTGCGCCCTGTTTCTGGCCCTGTTCTTCCTGCTGGGACGCTGAAAAACCGCCGCGGAGCGAGGCTCCGCGGCGGTTTTGCTTTACGGCTTGCACTGGCCGCAGGGGGAATAGCCCTCGTCCAGCAGGGCCTCCCGGCTTCCGGTGTAGTCCGTCCGGTTCTCCGGCTTCATGTCCTCCACGCTGGCGCAGGTGGGCAGGTGGAATTTCTTCGTGTTGGTATTCAGCACGTAGGCGGTACCTGCGGGGGTTGGGCTGGACTGGATCTCCCCCTGTTCCCCTTCCGCCCAGCTCGCGCCGGTGGCGTAGTCGATGCCGATGCCCGGCTGGACGTTGTAGACATAGACGTTGAAGCAGATGCCCTCCCTCTCGTCCTCCACGCTCCCGGCCTCCATCAGCACTCCGCTGGCCACAAGATTGTCCCCCTCATAGAGCGGGGTGACCCGGTAGAGGACGTGGTTGGAGGTCTCCTTCACATAGTCGGCCACCAGGTTCTCAAAGGGCAGCATGCCCTCCACATTCATGTAGCGGGTCCCGGTGATCAGGTTGCGCTCGTTGGCGTTCTCGCCGGTGAGCTGGAACCCGATGAGGTGGCAGCGGTTATAAAGGTACTGACCGCCGTACTCCACGTTGATCCAGCCGGAGGGCTTCACCGAGCTGATGCTCTCCCGCTCCCCGGCAGGCATCAGCTCCTCTCCCACACAGGCGTAGGCCGTGCCGCAGCGGCCCAGCCCGTCCAGCGCACTGTAGGTCTCAAAGGCCTCGGTGGTATATTCCTCCTCCCCAAAGAAGGGCTGGTTGTCATTGATGACCACATAGGGCTCGCCCGCATAGGCGGGCACCTGGTCCAGATCGTAGCTGACCGCCGGGGCGGCCTCCCCCTGGCAGCCGGCCAGCAGCAGGGCCAGGAGCAGCAGGAGCGGAAAGACGCGTCTCATCGGGTGTAGACCTCCTTTGTAATGCGCTCGTGGGAGTGGCCGGAAAACTCCTCCCGGCGGGCCAGAGTCCATCCCGGAGGGCCGGGCCGCACATCCAGCCAGGCGTCGGCGGGGTAGCGCCGGTTCCAGCGGTAGAGCACCAGCCCCTCCAGCCGGTCCAGCCAGGGCAACAGGGGCGGCTCCTCCACAAAGCAGAGCTCCCCCGGCCCGGCCTGGGCCAGGAAATCCTCCGCCGCGGTCAGATACTCCGGATACGGCGCCTCAAACAGCCGGAGCGTGTCCCGACTCATCCACAGCCGGCGGCCCGCCGCATCCTCCAGGATGCGGGCGCACACCGCCCGGTCCCGGCTCTGCCGCCGCCCGTGGAACGCCATCCCCCAAGCCTCGTCCACGCAGACAATTGCTGTCATCCGGCTACATCTCCTCTCGGCATAAAAAGAAAAGCACCTGTGTAACACAGGTGCTCTTTCGTTGGTGCGCGAGGCGGGACTTGAACCCGCACGTGCGTAATGCACACTAGAACCTGAATCTAGCGAGTCTGCCAATTCCACCACTCGCGCATGTCCTTTTGTTCAGAACAGGTTGTATTTTACCATCTTCTCCCCACCTTGTCAACCCCTTTCATCAAATTTATGACCTCTATTTTTTCTTATTTCAAAATCTGTGCAGCGATTCTCTTTTTAGCTTGATTCTTTTTTCCGTCTTTGATATAATGCTTTTGAGGTAAAAATTCTCAATATATTATTCTCAAGAGTGGAGGATCAAAATGAAGCGGATGTTTACAAAGAGCAAGACCAAGGCAGATATCCTGTCCATGCTGGACAGGATGATTGCGCAGCACGGGGATGCAATGTCCATTCCCATGCTCCGTGTGGATCAGAGCGACCACCTCAAACTCTACACCTGCGCTCTCGCCACCGGCTTCCTACAGGCTATGATCTGCCGCCTCCCCCGCAGCCTGGAAAACCCAGAGGGCATTCAGCGCGCTCTGGTCATGAAAAAGGTCTCTGAAATTGAGGAGCGCCTCTCCAGCGGCCCGTATGGCTTTCCCAACGCCATTGTTATCACCCTCAGATGCCAGGACAGCCCCTATATAACTGTTGCCCCTCTGGAGAGCCGCACCAGCGACTCCTCCGGCATTGTCCTTTTGACCGTCGCTCTCCACCGTTACCGTGAGCACATCGCAGCCTGTGCGGCAGACGAGGCGGGCTATCTTCTAGCCCCAGAGCAGGAACTGCTGGGCTATATGATCGACGGCCATCACCGCACCGAAGGGGCTTATGCGGCGGGCAAGCTGGACTACCCCTTCCTCACCGGCGTCTACTTGGATCTGGATCTGCGCAAGATGGCGGCCTCCTTTGCTGAGATCAACTGCAACCAGGAGAAGCCCTCCGCCATACATACCAACGCCATCCGCAACCTCTCCGGCCTGATGTCCGACCGGGAGAACACCGCCTTTGACCTGATGGACGAGCTCAATGGCCGGGCCGGCCTCTTTCATGACCGGATCAAGATGTTCGACGGCCCCCGTGCCCGCTCTCTGCCCCGGGCTTATGTCAACTCCAGCAAAATGCAGAAGCTGCTGGAGCATTGGCTCGAGATCAACCTGCAGAACGGCTTTAACTACACCACTTTTTCCGCCCGGGTGGAGGCCATCGAGACTTATTTTTCCGCCTGGAAGGCATGTTACCCGCAGGCCTGGGACAGTTCCGCGCACGTTCTGACCAAAACAATGGGAATCGACATCCTGTTTGATCTATACGGACTGCTGTCGGAGTTCATGCGTTCCTCCATTCTCGCCCCCGGCGCCCTTCCGGAACGGGAGGACTTCATTACCGCCATTCACAGGTGCTTTTTCGACCTTCAGGAGCAGGACGGCACGGCCTTCTATCTTCCCAAGCGGCTCGAGCTCGATGCCCAGAGCGGCGAATCCATCCCTCTGACCTGGGAGAGCTCCACCTTCGGTGGACTGTCCAGCGGCAAGGGAATCCACTTCCTGAAGGGAAAGCTGCGCGAGATGATCGCCCTCACACGGCACAGCTTCCCCGTACACTGACCACTCCAAAGCACCCCCGCTGGACTGCTCCGGTAGGGCGCTTTGCATGGTATGATACGCCTCAGCGGGCGGCTCCAGCCCCGGCTGTTTGCCCGTACAATGACAAACTCCCGGTAGCAGGTCCATATTCCCCAGGGCACGCGCCCCCCAGTCGTACTGAACGTTGGAGAACTTCCTCCCCTCCGCCCACCACAGGAATTTCTCGTTCTCACTCTGGGCAATGCGGGAACCGATGAACCGGTCTGCCCTTACCACTTCTTTCCCATATTGATGATTTAATTATCGCAGTCTAATGATCAATATATCAGCTCTGCCCTCTTCTATCAAAAAGCATGCATAGAAGAAGCGCACCAGCCGGCGGCCGGTGCGCTTCTTCTATGTATTTTGGGGGTTAGTCCTCCCGGTCCAGGGTGATGTGGGGGACCATGGTGGTGGTAAAGGTCAGCTCAGGCTGGGAGGTGTCACAGTGGCTGAACTGGACCGGCATATCCATGTCGCTCTCCACAACCACGGCATAGCCGACATTCATGGGAACGGGCTCACCCTTGTCGTTCTCCATCAGGTCGAACCGGGCATGCTTGGTCCGGCGGGCAGGCACCACGCTGGTATAGCCGGTCATGGGCTCACGATCCTGGAAGTAGAAGGTGAAGCGCACATGGGCGTCCCGGTCGGTCTCGTTGATGAAGGCGCAGCCCTCATGGCTGGTGAAGTAGCCGGTGCCGCGGGAATGAAGGTAGGCGTCGGGAATATACCACTTGTACTTGTACCCCATATTGATCCACTCACTTTCTATTGTAATTGTTTGTTGCAGTTCACTCAGACCGGCGCGGGGCCGTAGGCTCTGGGATCCGGGTCGTCCACCCAGCCCCAGGAGGGGCACACATCGTGGGCCACGAAGATCCGCTCCTTCTGGATGCCCAGCACCTGACTCAGATCATTCATGAACTCCTCGGAGAGCATCTTGCAGTTCTTGGGGCCGATGTCATAGTCCCCATGAATTTTAAAGTTCACAAAGGCCGCGGGGGTATCCCTGCCGCTGAAGAACATCTGCTGCTTGTCCTCCATGACGATCATGAGCCAGCGTTCCCGCTTGGTGGGCACCTTCTCCCATGACACGGCCAGGGCAGTTTTCAGCTCCTTTGCTCTGTCGCTGGGAATCTCCACATTGGTCCTGATGATGATACAGGGCATATGCAATACCTTCCTTTCTGTCATGTTCAGTTCTTGACCCAGCCCCAGGAGGGACATTCATCGTGAGCCACAAAGATCCGCTCCTTCTGAATACCCAGCACCTGGCTGACATCGGTCAGGAACTCCTCGTTCAGGATCTCGCAGTTCTCCCTGCCAAGGCTGCCTAGAATCTTGAAGTTGACAAAGGCCGCAGGGGTATCTTTGCCGCCGAAGAACATGGTGGTGTTGTCCCGGATGGTGGTCATGAGCCACCGCTCACTCTTGCCCGGAAGCTTCTCCCAGGAAACCACCAGGGCTTTTTTCAGCTCCTCGGCCTTCTCCTTGGGCACCTCCACATTGGTATACATAACAATACAGGGCATGTCCGTATCCTCCATTCCAATCATTTATCAGCAAGGGCGGTCCCCTTCTCTGGCCGCCGGATTAAAACGCCTCCAGATAGATCTGCTTTACCTCGTCCCGGGTAAGCGCCTTGGTATGATTCCGCATGCTTCCGGCAAAGACGTTGATGCAGTTGTCCGTCATCCAGTCGATTCCGGACTCCTCCACCCCCAGCTCCCGGAGCTTGCAGTTCAGATCAATGGACTTGAGGAAGCGCTCCACCGCCTCCGCGCAGTCGGTCTCGTCCTTGCCGCCCAGCAGACGGGAGATGGCCGCGTAACGCTCCGGCTTGGTGTTGTAAGAGTGGCGGAAGAGGGGGGGTGTCAGGGCCGCCAGTCCCTTTCCATGGACCACGTTATACATGCCGCTGACCGGATGCTCCATCCCGTGGCCGCCGCCCACGCCGGCGGTGTTGATGACAATGCCGCCCAGCAGGCTGGCCAGGGTGATGTTCTCCCAGTCCTCCTGTGTGCCCTCACCGTGGTACACCTTGGGCAGGCTCCCGGCTGTCAGGCGGATGGCGTGCAGGGCAAGCTGGTCGGTAATGGGCTGGCTTCGGGTGGCCAGGTAGCCCTCCATGTTGTGGGAGAGGGCATCGAAGCCCACCGAGGCCAGCACCTCCTTGGGCATGGTCTTCATCAGCTCAGGGTCGATAAAGGACACTTTAGGATAGATCAGGTCTCCCCACAGGGACTTCTTGTCCTTGGTCTCGGGGTTGGTCAGCACCGCAAAGGGGTTGGCCTCGCTCCCTGTGCCGCAGGTGGTGGGTACCTCCAGAATGGGCAGGCAGCCGGTACCCTGCTTTCCACCGGAGATATAGTCATTCACGTCACCGCCGTTCACCGCGCAGAAGGCCACCGCCTTGGCCGCATCCATCATGGAGCCGCCGCCCATGCCGATGACTAGGTCGCACCCCTGCTCCCTGGCCAGGGCCGCGCCCTCCATAACCGTGGTGGTCAGGGGGTTGGGCTCCACCTTATTGAATACCGTGGCGCGGACGCCCGCGGCCTCCAGCAGGGCGATGGAGCGGTCCAGCAGACCGGAGCGTTTCGTGCTGCTGCGGCCCGTCACGATCAGGGCGTGGGTGCCATAGCTCTTGGCCGTGGCGCCCAGTTGGTCGATCACATTGGCGCCAAACAGCAGACGGACCGGCATAAAGTAAGAGAATTCCATACGATTACCTCATTTCTTTGATTTATATCAGCAGGTATAGAGCTCCGGGCGGCGGTCCCGCAGGAGCGGGCCGTTGATCCGGGCCCTATCCGCGTCCTCCAGCTCCATCTCTGCCAGCACCACCACGTTCTCCGCCTCATCTGCCTGGGCCAGTACGGAGCCGTCCGGCCCCAAGAGCATGCTGTGGCCGAAGAACGTGTATTCTCCCTCCTGCCCGGAGCGGTTGCAGGCCGCGAGAAAGAGCTGGTTTTCAAAGGCCCTGGTCTTGAGTTCCGTCTCGAAGACGGGCAGCTCGGAAAAGCCCCCCGGCATAATGCTGCTGGAGATGGAGATCAGAATCAGCCTGGCCCCCTTCTTCATCAGCTCACGGCAGGTCTCCGGGTAGCGCCGGTCGTAGCAAATGGCCAATCCCACCTTCCCGTACCGGGTATCCGCCACCACAAACTCCGGTCCGGGTGTGAAATAGTATCGCTCATAGCTGCGCGTACAGGGTACATGTACCTTCCGATAGACCGCACCGATCGTCCCCTCCGGCGTCAGCAGAACCAGAGAATTATAGTAGGTGCCAATCAGACTCTTTTCAAACAGCGGAAGGGCCAGGTAGATCCCCAGCTCCCCCGCCAGGGAACGAAAGCGCCGGACGGTTGGCCCGTCCAACTCCTCCGCGTAGGCAAAGTAGCGGGTGTCCTTATACAGCGGGAAAAACTCATCCAGCGCCAGCTCCGGCAGCACGCAGAGATCGGCCCCCTGCCTGGCCGCCTGAATCAGCAGCCGCTCCGCGCGCTCCACGTTTGCCTCCCGCCCTCCGATGTCCGCCGACATCTGTATGGCGGCAACCTTTACCTTCATTGTTCCGCCCCTTCTCTCCGGCCGGTCATCTCTGCACCACCCAGTCGATCATGTTCTTCCAAAACAGGTGAATATACTCCCATTCACAGAAAGCGGGGGGCATCCAGTGGGGCGCGCAGTCCGAGGCCCAAGCGAAGCTTCTGCCCTTTCCGTACTCATAGAAGGACAGGATGGGGTCTCCCTGGTATTCCACCGCCACCTGTGCCCCCGGCTTGGCTACGGCCTTGTTGTAGCCAAGCAGATAGGGCCATTCCTCGGGCAGCCCCTTCAGTGCCGGATGGCGCTGGGGGTCCACCTTCAGATCAATGCCTTCCGGGTGCTCCTGCCGGTCGTCATAGGGGAGAAAATCGACCGGGAGTGCCTTCTCGATGGGCGAGCCGTGGTAGCAGCCCTTGCCGCCGATGCCCTGGAAGGTCATGTAGCCTCCCATCATCCCCAGGGCGCCGCCCTGCTCCACATAGTCCGCCAGGAGCTGTAGGCGGTTGGGGAAACGGACGCTTTGGGTAAACACCAGGGGGTGGAGCAACAGGGTATTGGCCCCCACATCGCTGAGAATCACCACATCATACGTCTTCAGCTCCTCCATCGTAGAGGGGAATTTCTCTCCCACCAGATGGGAGGGCAGGTGGGTGATCTCTGCAAACTCGTCCATCACGGCATGGATTCGGCCGATCTCCGTTCCATACCCGCCAACCGAGAAGTCGTCCCACCCCTTTACCTCCATGTTATGGGTCAGCCAGGACTCCCCGGCAAACAGCATCTTGTACTTTTTCATATCAAGCTCCCTTCCATCGGTTCAATCGGTTGATTCTGTGCGGCGCAGCGGTGACACTTCACGATGTGGTCCCGTCCCACCAAGGCAGGCGCCGGAATATGCTTGGAGCAGTTCTCCGTCCGGTACGGGCAGCGGGGGTGATACCGGCAGCCGGAGGGCGGCCTGATCGGGCTGGGCAGCTCGATCGGCGGCTCCCTGTTGGCCGTACTTAGGCGGGCGTCCCCGCTGATCTGGGGAATGGAGCGCAGCAGCTCCTTGGTATAAGGGTGCCTGGGGTTGTGATAGAGCTCCTCGGAGGTGCTGTACTCAATGACCTCGCCCAGGTAGAGCACCGCAATATGGTCGCTCATGTACTCCACTACGCTCAGATCATGGGAGATAAAAATAATCGAAATGCCGAACTCCTTCTGCAGGTCGTGGAACAGGTTGAGCACCTGCGCCTGCACCGACTTGTCCAGTGCGGACACTGGCTCGTCGGCCAGGATGATTTTAGGCTCCATTGCCAGGGCCCGCGCCACCGCCACGCGCTGCCGTTGCCCGCCGCTCAGGCTGTTGGGGTATTTGTTGAGGAAGGACTTCTGCATCCCAACCGCGTCCAGGTAGCGGTATGCCCGCCGGCATGCCTCATCTCTGGGCACCTGATTGGCCGTCAGGCCGAAGGTGATGTTCTGCAGTACATTCATCTTGGGGTTCAGGGAGGAGTAGGGGTTCTGAAAGACCATCTGCATATTCTTCCGAAAGGTCTGCACATCCTGCCCCGTGGCATGGGCCATGTCGTACTCCTTCCCGCAGAGCTTCATTGTGCCGCTGTCCGGCCGGATGCTGTGAAGGAGCAGCCGCGCAACCGTGGATTTTCCGCAGCCGGACTCACCGACGATGCCCAGCACCTCCCCCTCCTCCAGGCCGAGGGAAACGTGATTTACTGCTGAAACCACGTCGTTTTCGCCCAGCAGGCGCTTTTTTACCACAAAGGACTTGCACAGGTCGTTGACCTCTAAAATCTTGCTCATTGTACGCTCTCCAATCACGGCGCGCCGTCATACCGCGCGGGCTTAGCTGTTGGCCTCCATGGCGTCCTTCAGGCCGTCCGAGATGATATTGACACTCAGGGCTGTGACAAAAATGAACAGGCCCGGAATAATGGTAATCAGGGGATTGATGTAGATCTGCTGCCGCAGGGCGTTCAGCATGGAGCCCCATTCCGGCGTGGGGGGAGAAATGCCCAATCCCAGAAAGCTCAAGCCAGAGGCCGACAGGATGCTGACGCTGAATTGCGTGGTACAGTAGATGAAGATCCGCCCAAAGGTGTTCGGTATGATGAAAAACACGATAACCTTCAGCGGGCTGGCCCCGGAGGTCTGCGCCGCCTCAATAAAGTCCTCCGGCATGATATCCTGCACGGTGGATTCGGCCACCCGGGCGATGGGCGGAACCAGAATGACGGCGATTGGAATGATGATGCTGGACAGGCCCGAGCCCAGAACCGAGGACAGTGCGATGGCCAGCAGAATGGAGGGGAACGCATAGAAAATATCCAGGGTGCGCATGATGATCTGGGCATAGGCCTTGCCGAAATAGCCGGAAATGATCCCCAGGATACTGCCCACGATGGTGGCCAACGCCACCGGCAGGAAGCCCATCAGCAGGCTCAGGCGCCCGCCGTACAGGCAGCGGGTCAGGATGTCGCGCCCCTGCTCGTCTGTTCCCAGCAGATGGCCGGCCGTGCCGATGCCCTGCAGCCGCTCCGCCGCATTGCCCTCAAAGGGGGTATACTGGGTGAGCAGCGGCGCGCCGAGGGCGCACAGCACCACGATCACGAACAGGATCAGCGCGGGAAAGGCCGCCGGGTAACGGAGAAAGGTCCGCACAAAGCGGCTGCGCGCCTCCCTGCGGAAATGGAGCTCCTCCGGATCCGCCGCAGCTCTGGAGCCAATGGATGACAGCAAAACAATCACTCCTTTGTATCCCGCAGGTCTTTATTTTCTCAGGCGCGGATCTGCCACAATGCGGAGCAGATCGATGAGCAGGTTGATGCTGACAAAGATCGCCGCCACAATCAGGATGGCCGCCTGGGTCACGGGAAAGTCGCTGGTGAAGATGCTCTGATAGATGATCAGGCCGATTCCCGGCCAGGAAAAAATGGTTTCCACCATCGTGGAGCCGCCCATCAGGTAGCCGAACTGCAGGCCCGCCACGGTCAGCAGCGTGGGAAAGCTGTTGCGCAGCACATGCCGCATGATGGCCGGCTCACTGAGTCCCTTCGCCCGCAGGGTAGTGACAAAGCTCCGGCTGCGCATCTCGGAGACCGAGCTGCGCACCATCCGCGTCATAATCCCCAGTGTCATGGCGCCAGCCGCGATAGCTGGAAGAATCAGGTGCTGTATGAGGGAGGAGAAGGTATAGTCCCCACTGGTATACATGCCTGTAGACGGCAGCAGGCGCAGGGTGACGGAGAAGATACCGATCAGGATCAATGACAGGCAGTAGTTTGGAATACTGATACCGCCGATGCCGAATACCGTGCCGATCCAGGAGAAGATGGAATTCGGCCGGTACGAGCTGTAGACACCGATCAGGATACTGAGCAGGAACGCGAAGATGCTGGCCCCCAGCGCCAGAATCAGGGTATTGTGGAGGGCCTCGCTGACCACGCTGAGCACGAGCCGGTTGTCGCTGACAGAGTTCCCAAAATTGCCGCGCACCGCGTTGCCCAGCCACATGAAATACTGCATATAGAGTGGCTGGTCAAAACCATACTGGTCGATGATCACCTGCCGGAGCTCCTCCGAAGCATCCAGAGGCACAATGCTGTCAATGGGTCCTCCCGGCATCATCTGCAGCAGGGCGAATACAATAACCGTCACACCGAAGAGCGTGAGGAACGCCAGGCCTATTCGTTTCAAGATAACTCGGACCATACTAACTCCCCTTGTATACTGCGGCCTGCGGCCAGGTTTCACTGGCCGCAGGCCAGAGTCTTTTGCCGGAAATGACAGCGCTTATGAGACGGGGTTCTCTTACTCGACGGTAACCGTCGTCAAATCGACATACCATGTCTGGGACTGGACAAAATTCTGCACATTGGGGGCCAGAACCCGCAGGTTCCGGTCGTTGCAGACGATCACCCAGGGCAACTCCTCGGTAAAAATCTTCTCGGCTTCAATGAACTGCTGGGTGGACTCCGCCTCGTCCGTGGCCGCATAGGCCGCCTCGATACAGGCATCGTACTCCGGGTTGCTGTACTTGCCGGTGTTGAAGGAGCCGCCCGTACCCGCAAACTTCTGGAACACATTGGGGAACATGGTATAGAAGGAGGTGTTGAGCGCGCCCACATCGGCGTACTCATCCTTGAAGCCCACCTTCATTACGTCCCACACCCGCTCGGATTCCGACATATCCAGCTCAATGTGGATACCGACCTCCTCGGCGCACTTCTGGATGTACTCATTCATAATCTGGGGGAACATGTTGCCGGAGCCGCTGGTGGGGCAGACAAAGGTCGTGGTAAAGCCGTCGGGATAGCCGGCCTCGGCCAGCAGTTCTTTCGCCCTCTCCGGGTTATAGGTATACTCCTCCACACCCTCCGCATACCACGGAGAACCTGGATACATTAACTGCGCCAGCGGTGTGCCCACACCCTGAAGGATGTCATTGCACAGTCCCTCCCGGTCAATGGACATGCTGAAAGCCTGCCGGACGCGGGCATCTGCAAAGGGGCCGGACTCCGTGTTCATGATGTAAAGCCACGCATGGGGGTAGTCGTTCAGCTTGACCTGATAGCCCTGGGACTTCAGAGACTCCAGGGACTCCACGGGAACTACCTCGGCCCAGTCCACCTCGCCGGACTGGAGGGCCGCCAGGCGGGCCGACGCGTCGGAGATGGGCTTGAGGATCAGTGTCTTGATCTGCGGCACGTTCCCCCAGTAGTTCTCGTTCCGCTCCATGACGAGCTCCTGGCCCGCGATCTTGCTGACAAACCGGAAGGGCCCGGAGCCTACGGGGGCGTCGGCAAAGCCGTCGCCCTTCTCCTTCACCGCCTCCATGGAGGGAATCATGATATAGGGCAGATCGTAGATCAGATAGGCGTTGTTGTCCTGCACAGTGTCAATGGTGATCGTGTAGTCGTCCACCTTGGCATAGGATTCGATATTGGCCAAGAAGCTGCCCACCGATGCGGCGCAGGTGGTGCTGTAGTACTCAAAGTCAGGATTCATCACGCGGTCCAGCGCAAAGATCACACAGTCCGCATTGAAATCCGTTCCGTCGTGGAACTTGACTCCCTCCCGCAGATGGAACGTCCACCGCTTGGGGTTTTCCGGGTTCTGCTCCCAGGAGGTGGCCAGGCCTGGGATAATCTTGCCGGCCTCAGTTTCCGAGCTCGCATCCCACTTCACCAGGGCGTCATAGAGCTGGAAGCTGACGAAGCGGTAACCCTCCTGCCCCTCCGTGGGCTCGGAATCGGTATTGGGCAGGGCCGCGCAGGTCATCGCAATCCGCAGAGTGCCGCCGTCGCCGGTACTGTCCACACCGGAACCGCCGCCGGTGGGCGAGGTTTTCTCATCCGAATTGCCGCAGGAGACACAGCCCGCCAACAGGGCTGCCGCCAGAGAGAGCGCCAGGAATCTTTTCACGTGTTTCATGTCCCCATTTACCTCCAGACGTTACTAAATTCATATGACACGCCGTCATATGGTGCTCATCGATGGGCTTGAGCTCTGGAACGCTCTGCCGGCACGCCTCGGTTGCGTAGGCGCAGCGGTTGGAAAAGGGGCATCCAGGCGGCATATGGACAATGGTGGGCGGCTGTCCCTCGATGGCAACCAGCCGCTCCCGGTTGCCGCTCTTGGGGAGCGCGGCGATCAGCGCCTTGGTATAGGGGTTCGCCGGCGTCTCCAGCACCTGCCTGGTGGCGCCGCACTCCAGAATGATACCGCCGTACATGATGGCGATCTGATCCGCCACCTGGGCCGCCACACCGATGTCGTGGGTCACCATCATGATGGACATGCGGTCGCTCTCCTGCAGCTCCAAGAACAGGTTGAGAATCTGTTTTTGGATGGTGACATCCAGGGCCGTTGTGGGCTCGTCCGCCAGCAGCAGGCAGGGATTGCAGCACAGCGCCATAGCGATGACCGCCCGCTGGCGCATGCCGCCGCTCATCTCGTGTGGGTAGGCGTTCATCCGCTCCCTGGGCGAAGGGATACCCACCTTGACGAAGAGCTCTTCTACCCGCTCCCTGGCCTCTGCCTTTGTCAGGCTGGAGTGCGCCCGGATGGTCTCTACAATCTGATAGCCCACCTTATACATCGGGTCCAGCGCGGACAGAGAGTCCTGATAGATCATGGCCATCCGATTGCCCCGGATATCCCGGAATTCCTTCTCACTCATTCGGAACAGGTCATTTCCCAGAAACTCCGCCTGTCCCTCTACGGCGGCTGTCTTGGGCAGAATCCGGAGCAGCGCCTTCATATAGGTGCTCTTTCCAGAGCCGGACTCCCCCAATATCACCAGCGTCTTGCCCCGCTCCAGGCTCAGGGAAACCCGGTTCACCGCCCGAACCATCCGGTCCTTGATCTTGAAATCTGCACACAGCCCGGTGGTCTTAACAATGATGTCGCTCATCCGCATTCACTCCATGCGCTTCTTAAAATCCAATACTTCTTCATACGATGGGATAGAATCCTGTGCCCCTACCCTGGACACCGCCAGGGCGGACGCCATATTGGCGAAGACGATCGCCTCCTCCGTGGAGCGGCCGTCTGCCAGCTCCCGGGCCAGCGCCGCGTTGAAGGTGTCTCCTGCCGCTGTGGTATCCACCGCCTGTACCTTGGGCGGGCGGTAAAGCGTATGCCCCTCCTGGTTGACATGCAGGGCACCGCGGCTTCCCAGCGTAATGATGATATTCCGCGTTCCTTTCTCCAGCAGGGGTTTGCAGTGAACCGCAAGCTCCTCCACTTCATCGGTCGGGCAGCCGGTCAGACGCTTGAATTCGCTCTCATTGGGGGTCAGATAGTCCAGTCCCGCATATACTTCATCAGGCAGGCTGTCCGGTGCGGGTGCCGGGTTGAGAATGACGGTTTTGTGCAGCCCACTGGCCAGCTCCACCGCGTAGCAGACGCTCTCAAAGGGGATCTCCATCTGGAGCAGCACAATGTCGCTCTCCTCAAACCGCGCCCGGTTCCGCCTCAGATAGTCCACATCGCAGAGGTTATTGGCGCCGGGAACGACAATTATGGAGTTGTTTCCCTTCTCATCCACACAGACCACCGCCATGCCGGTGGATACCCCGTCCACCGTCCTTATTGCGCGGGTGTCCACATTGGCCTGTTGCAGATTTCGCACCAGTTCACCGCCCAGGGGGTCATCTCCCACCGCATTGAGGAACGCGGTGTCCCCGCCCAGGCGCCCGCAGGCATACGCCTGGTTGGCCCCCTTCCCGCCGCAGGTCTTTCGGAAGGAGCGGCACAGGATGGTTTCGCCCAACTCCGGGGCCTGCTGTACTCCGATCACAAAGTCGACGTTCGCGCTTCCTACCACCAAAATCTTTTTCAATGAGAACACCCCTACGTCTTCCTAGATTCTTTCCCCCGCCGGGGCACCGATGCCGGATGATCCGCTGTGCTTATACATATAGAATCCGTTCGCCATAGATGGTCTTGACTGAGCCTCTCACCACCAGCTTGGGCTGGAGGTGGATATTTTTGGTTTCAATGGGATTACCCACGATTGCCCGGATCAGCGTATCCGCCGCCCGGCGTCCCATTTCGATGGTCGGCTGCTGAATGGTGGCCAGAGGCGGGTCACATAGCTGAGAAAAGCCGATGTTGTCAAAGCCGATGATTTCCACATCCTCCGGGATAGCATAAGTCAGCTCCTTGAGCGCCTTAATGGCGCCCAGCGCCATGGTATCATTGGCCGCCAGGACTCCGGTAAAGCGGGTGCCCTCCCGCTCCAGCTCCATGATGGCCCGGTATCCGCTTTCAAAGGTGTAGTCGCCATATTTAATGAGCCGCTCCTCAAACGGCAGACGGTACTGCTCCAGCGCATCCCGGTAGCCCTGAATCCGCTCCACCGAGGTGGAGATGTTTCGCGGACCGGAGATCAAAGCGATTTTCTCGTTACGATGCTGAATGAGCAGGCTGCACGCCATGAAAAGGGCGTAGGAGTTGTCCACAAAGATTCCCGCCGTATACTCGGCGCCCGCCAGCATGCGGTCCACCAGCACACAGGGCACGCTGTACTTCTTCAGCCTCTGGTAGTGCTCTCCGGCGGTCTGGGCTGTTGTCACTAAAATAATGCCGTCTACCCGCTTGGCCAGGAAGATGGAGAGGTAACGCTCCTCCTTTTCCATGGAGAAATCTGTGTTTCCCAGCAGAACGGTGTACCCTTGCTCTGTGGCCTCCCCCTCGATTGCCTTGACCAGCTCACCGAAAAAGGGGTTTATGATATCCGGGATAATCAGCCCAAGAGTCTTGGACTGGTTCTGGCTCGGCAGGCTGTAGGAGCGGTAGTTCGTCTCCTTCACAATTTGCAATACGCGTCTGCGTGTTTCAGGGCCGACTCCCTGTTCAATTCCGTTTACGACTCTGGAAACCGTCGCTTTTGATACTCCGGCCATTCTTGCGATGTCTTCCATCGTAACTCTCATGTATGCGATCCTTCCATACAGGGGCCCTGCCCTGCGGTGTCATCTGGTACTGTTTTGTTTGTTAAGTGAATTGTATTTGAGTAACAAAGTTTCGTCAGTATGTAAACATAGCCGAAATTTATAGTACAAAATAAACAAACAGCACAAATCTTTTAAGACGCTTTTATAACAACTTGAGAGTTTTTTGTAACTTTACTGCTTAATTGACCTCTGATTCAGAGAAATGAATTTCCCTCCCGTCCCTTCTGTGCACCTCAAAATATTCTCTATCGTTTTTTATGGTTTTAAATATTATAAAAAACGGTTGTCAAAACGCAATAAAGAAACTTCAAAAGCCAAACTGCTTTTAAGCAAACTGCCATTTTTGTCTAGAGTTTGGACAGGATGCGGGTTTTGTCTATTTTCCTTTTGCAAAAACGGCGGTATAGTAGCAACGATGAATGGTATGACATGCCGTGAAAGGGGAAAACCAAGATGAAGATTCCTGACAGTTTGAAGCGCTACGGCCTGGCCAAGGTGTATGATTATCTGGACAAGGACCCGATGAACAACATGGGCAAGGTCATGGATCTGGTCAACAAGTTTGCCGGCGACACCCTGTCCCTCCAGCGGGAGGCATTTGATAAGGTAATTAACGACAAGGACTCCTGTTGGCACCAGCTCATTGAGAAGGTCTGGACCCAGACCGACCCCAGTGTGCTCAAGACGATATTCAACAACTTCTTTGTCAATGCAAACCTGGTGGGCTGGCCCAAGCAGGAGGAACTGCGCAAGAAGTACGGCTGCAACATTCCCTGGGCCATCCTGCTGGATCCCACCTCCGCCTGTAATCTGCATTGCACCGGCTGTTGGGCGGCGGAGTACGGCAACAAGCTCAACCTGACCTTTGATGAGATTGACTCCATCATTACTCAGGGCAAGGAGCTGGGCATCTACCTGTACATCTACACCGGCGGCGAGCCGCTGGTGCGCAAGAAGGACCTGATCGCCCTGTGCGAGAAGCACAGCGATGCGGCCTTCCTCTCCTTTACCAACGCCACCCTGATCGACGAGGAGTTCTGCCAGGACATGCTGCGTGTGGGCAACTTTATCCCCGCCATCAGCCTGGAGGGCTTCGAGGAGGCCAACGACTCCCGCCGCGGAGAGGGTGTGTACGACAAGGTCACCCACGCCATGGCCCTGCTGAAGCAGCACCACCTGCCCTTCGGCATCTCCGCCTGCTACACCAGCGTCAACTACAAGGACATCACCAGCGAGAAGTTCTACGATCTGATCATGGATCTGGGCGCTTACTTCGTGTGGTTCTTCCACTACATGCCCGTGGGCAACGACGCCGCCCCCGAGCTGATGCCCAACCCCGAGCAGCGGGCCGAGGTCTACCGCCGCATCCGCGCCATGCGGGAGACCAAGGGCATCTTTGCCATGGACTTCCAGAACGACGCCGAGTATGTGGGCGGGTGCATCGCCGGCGGCCGCCGCTACCTGCACATCAACGCCAACGGCGACGTGGACCCCTGCGTGTTCATCCACTATTCCGACTCCAACATCCGGGAGAAGAGCCTGCTGGAGTGCCTGCAATCCCCCATGTTCATGGCCTACCATGACAACCAGCCCTTCAACGAGAACATGCTCCGCCCCTGCCCCATGTTGGAAAACCCGGAGTTCATTGAGAAGATGGTTCACGAGACGGGCGCCCACTCCACCGATCCTCAGTCTCCCGAGAGCGTGGAGCATCTGACGGCCAAAACCCACCCCTATGCCGACAACTGGACTCCCATGGCCGACAAGCTGTGGTCCGAGTCCCATCCCGGCTGCGCCGGGTGCGCAGGCTGTGGCAGCACCGGCTGCGGCCAGTAACAACGGTCACAAAAAAGCGCGTGTACGTAGTTTTCGTACACGCGCTTTAGCCTGTCGAAAAAGTCTTTTCGACAGGCTGAGGGACTTTTTCAAACTTGAAAAAAGTTGAAAAAAATGGCCCGCCGGTCTCCCGGCGGGCCGCTGTCTTATTCGGTGGTATAATTGTCGAAATAGCCCTGAATGTAGACGATGGGGGTACCCTTGTCGCCAGAGCCAGAGGTCAGGTCGCACAGGGAGCCGATCAGATCGGTCAGGCGGCGGGGCGTGGTGCCCTGGGCGGCCATTTTGCCCACCAGGGAGCCGTCCTTCTTTTTGATCTCGCCTTTGATGGCATCCCGCAGCGCCTCGCCAGACAGGGCGGCAAAGTCGTTGTCCGCCAGATACTTGAGCTTGAGCTCGTTGGGGGTGCCCTCCAGGCCGGCGGTGTAGGCGGGAGAGACCACCGGATCAGCCAGCTCCCAGATCTTGCCCACGGGGTCCTTGAAGGCGCCGTCGCCGTAGACCATGACCTCCACGTGCTTGCCGCTCTCCCTCAGGATGCGGGCCTGAATGGCCTCCACCAGATCCTGGCACTCCCGGGGAAAGAGCTTCACCTTGTCCTCGGTGGACTTGTTGGAGCCCAGCAATCCGTACTTGGCGTTGTAGCCGCTGCCGTCGATGGAGGCGGTCATGATCTCGTCCAGGCAGAAGACCTTCTCCGCCCCGGCGGCCAGCAGGCGGCGCTTGGTGCGGGCGCGGGTGTGGATGTCACAGGCCAGCACGTTCTTGGTGTAGGGCAGGATGGCCCGGGGGTCATTGGCGAAGATGACCTCCACCTCCGCGCCGCTCTCCCGGATCAGGTTGGAATAGTAGTCCACATAGTCCACGCCCGTGAAGGGGTGGACGGTGTAGCCGAACAGCTCCCGGTAACGCTCCAGGGTGAGGACATCCTTATAGGGGTCCACCCCCTTCTCGTCCATCGCATCCACATCGATGAGGTGATTGCCCACCTCGTCGGAGGGGTAGGACAGCATCAGGACGACCTTTCTGGCCCCCTTGGCGATGCCCCGCAGACAGATGGCAAAGCGATTGCGGCTGAGGATGGGGAACAGGACACCCACGGTCTCCCCGCCCAGCTTGGCGCGCACGTCGGCGGCGATATCGTCCACCGAGGCATAGTTCCCCTGGGCGCGGGCGACAATGGCCTCGGTCATGGCAATCACGTCCCGGTCGCGGATGGTGAGCGCTCCGTCCTTGACAGTCTCCAGGACGGAATTGGTGACGATCTCCACCAGGTCGTCCCCACTTCGGATGATGGGAGCACGAATTCCCATGGATACGGTGCCGACCATGCGGCTCATGCAACAACACTCCTATTATCTTTCATTTCGGTGCGGCACTTCCGCCGCAACGGATGTATTATACTATAAAGGAGACAGCTTGTAAAACAAAAATTTTGCAAGCCGTCCCTTTTTTGGCTCACACCCCGTCTCCCTGCTCCGCCGGAAAATGCTCCCCCACCCATTGGCGGACGCACTCCAAAAAGCGGGCAGTTAACGGCGAAGGGGAACGGCCGCGGCGTATCGCCAGGGCGATACGCCGGTAGTGTCTCCGCTCCAGCGGGATGGCGGCGAAGGCGTAGCTGGAGGCACGCAGCACCAGCTCCGGACGGATACTCACCCCAAGCCCCTGTTCCACCATGGCCAATGCGGCAAAATCATCATTGACGGTGTAACGGAGATTGGGCCGGAATCCCTCCTCCTGGAAAATGAGGCCGATCTCCAAATCCCGCTCCTCCGGTGTGTTGATATAGGGATCCTCCCGGAACCGCTCCATGGGATAGTAGGGGGCCTTTGCCAAAGGGTGATCCAGGGGAAGTACCGCCATCAGCTCGTCCCGGAAAAGGGGGTAGGTTTCCAGCCCCGGCCCCGCGGGCAGCCCCAAAAAGCCGCAGTCTGCCTGACCCTGCCGCAGCAGATCCTCCACCTCCGCGAACTCCCAGTTGCTTACCAGGTCAAACTGAATACCCGGGTAGCGGCCGAGGAACTCCTTCATGATAGCGGGCAGCCAGTGGATGGACACGCTGGCGAAGGTGGCCACCCGCAGGGTTCCCCGGGTCAGGCCGTGGAGCTCCGCCACCTGCTCCTCCAGCTCCCTGCCCGCATTGCACACCGCCTGAACATAGGGCAGCAGCGCCGCCCCGCTGCTGCTGAGCACCACCCCCGTCCGGCTGCGGGTAAGAAGCTCCATGTCCCACTCCCGCTCCAGATCGGCAATCACACGGCTCACCGCCGACTGGGTATACCCCAGCGCCTCCGCCGCACGGGTGATGCTCCCCAGCTCCACAGTTTTCAGCAGAATTTGATGCTTGTTAAGATTCACAATTACCATTCCATTTCCGCATATTCAGCATGAAAAAGATTCGCTTGTCTCATATCTTATATTATTGTATACTGAAACCGTAAGGAAGGCAAGAGCTTGTGATAGAAAGGAGTTATCACAATGAAAAAGACGATTTGGACCACCGACCACCGTACGCTGGAGCATTACAGGGAAATGAGCAGCATGCCCTTCTCTGTTGATCTTATGCGTGCTTACTGGCAGGGCAGCCCCTGGCGGGCCCTCCGAGTGCTGTTTCCCAGGGGTTGACACCTTGTCCTGCAAGGGTTTCACCATATAACACGCCTCATGGAGCGGCGGGCATGCCTCCCTCCTTGATCTGCACAAGGATTTGTCCCCCCCCAGCCACAGAAGGCCCCCCGCCCGGCGGGGGGCCTTCTGTGCGTTTCAAGCGCCGGTTAAACAATCATAGTACGTTCCTTGGAACTATTTTGCGTGTAACCATCCTTGTTTTCCCCTCTACAATGGAAATACTATGCCTCACAGGGCAAAAATGCTCTGAAAACCGCAAAAGAGGTGTGTCTTATGAAGAAGGCTCATGGAACGAGCAAACAGCTTCCTGCGCTGGACGAGCGCAGCGATGGAATTCTGGAAAACAGGGGCTGGTCCGCCGAGGCCAAGCGCCGCTTCTGGCCCAAGCACTCTTGGAAGGCACTCATGGACTGTTATCGCCACAGCCGCTGAGCTGGTGTGCACAAGGAAAGCCTCCGGCACAGCCGGAGGCTTTCCTTTGCCTTTCCGCACAGAGGGACGCTCTCAGTTCCCGGCCCGCCGGCAGATCTCATGGCGCTTGGGGCCGGTGGAGACGATGGTGATGGGGGCCTCGATGTGCTTTTCAATGAAGTCCACATAGTCCCGGGCGGCCTGGGGCAGCTTGCCGTAGTCAGTGACGCCCCGGATGTCGCACTTCCAGCCCGGCAGGGTTTCATACACCGGCTTGGCCCGGTCCAGCAGAGCGGGCACAGGGAAGTCGGTGGTCACCTTGCCGTCGATCTCATAGCCGGTGCACACCTTGATCTCGTCGAGGTAGCCCAGGCAGTCGATGGCGGTGAGCGCCACCTGTGTGGCCCCCTGCACCATGCAGCCGTATTTCGTGGCAACGGCGTCGAACCAGCCCACCCGACGGGGCCGGCCGGTGGTGGCGCCGAACTCACCGGCGTCGCCGCCCCGGCGTCTCAGTTCGTCGGCCTCCGCGCCGAACAGCTCGCTGACGAAGGCGCCGGCGCCCACGGCGGAGGAGTATGCCTTAGTGACCGTGATGATATCGGTAAGGGCCGTGGGAGGCACCGCGCCGCCCACGGTGCCGAAGCCCGCCAGGGTATGGGAGGAGGTGGTCATGGGGCAGATGCCCAGGTTGGGGTCCTTCATGGAGCCCAACTGCCCCTCCAGCAGCACCTGCCTGCCCTCCTTAAGGGCCCGGTGAACGAAGCTCACCGCGTCGCCCACGTAGGGCTCCAGCGCCGCGCGGTAGCCCATCAGCTCGTCAAACAACGCCTTTGGCTCCAGCAGAGGCTTGTGGTAGAGGTGCTCCAGCAGGACGTTTTTCAGGGTACAGATGTGCTCCAGTTGACCCATGAGCCGCTCCTCATTATAGAGGTCGGCCACCTGAATCCCGATTTTGGCATACTTGTCGGAATAGAAGGGTGCGATGCCCGACTTGGTGGAGCCGAAAGCAGCCCCCGCCAGGCGCTCCTCCTCATAGCTGTCCAGCAGCACATGATAGCTCATCAGAAGCTGGGTGCGCTGATCCACGATGATATGGGGGGCGGGCACACCGCCGTCGGCCAGATGCTTCAGCTCGGCCAGAAACTTCTTCACGTCCAGGGCCACACCGTTGCCGATGATGTTGGTGGTATGCGGGTAAAAGACACCCGAGGGCAGTTGGTGGAGCGCAAATTTGCCGTAGTCACAGATGATGGTGTGCCCGGCGTTGGCCCCGCCCTGAAAGCGGATGACCACATCGGACGCCTCGGCCAGGAGATCGGTGATCTTTCCCTTGCCCTCGTCGCCCCAGTTTGCGCCAACGATTGCTTTGACCATAGTTCGTTCCTCCTGCCGCGGGGATTCGCGCATTGGCCTTTTCCCGCGCGCAACCGCCCGGGAGGGCGCCTTTATTTATGAAGGAGTCTCTCCCGGAACGCCCTTTATTATAACGCCGCGGCGGCAGGGCTGACAAGGTAAAAAGTGCAAAAAAACAGCTATTCCTCCGGGGTATTTTCTTTCTGCCCCGGGATTGCGAGAGAAAAGGCCGGAATCCCCTCCGCATAGGGCGCGATGGAGTAAAGTGGAAAGTAGATCACAGGCCCCGCCTCCGTCAAATAGAAATGCTCCGGGTCGAAGCTGCGGGGCAGCCGCGCCTCCCAGTCGGGCGCGAACCAGGACTCCCCCGCGGACAGCCGGGCCCGGAGCTGCCGCTCCACCTCCGCCAGCGCCCATGCCCTCCACCGGAATCCCGGCGGAAACAGCTCCCCCAGCGTCAGGGGGCTCCCCCCCGGCAGCGCCCAGGCGCTTCCCTGCCGCAGGGTGACGCCGTGGGGGCCCCCGGTCCGCTCCGCGGCGTCATAATACAGGCTCAGGCACTCCGGGGTGTGGAGGGTCACGGCGCCGGTGAGGGATGCCTCCCACGGCCGGAAGGGATGGGAGACCTCCCTGGCCTGCCGGGCGGCCGTGCAGGCCCTGGGATAGAGCTCCCGCTCCCAGCGGGCCGCCCACGCCCCCTCCAGGCGGCGGCACCAGCGCTCCAGCCGCCGCAGGCCGGGTATTCCCTCCGGCAGCTCCAGGCGGACACCGGAGACCGCGAGCACCGGCTCCTCCTCCCAGCAGAATTCCCGCCTCCACTCCTTCCAAGTCGGCTCGGCCTTCTCCGTCCCTGTGTGCAGCCCCTTCATCGCGGGCACCTCCCTCTCTCAGAATCCGGTGCTCCATCCTATGAAACTCCGTAAAATCGGTGAAAAAGAGGTTTACTTCTATACTTCACTTTGGTAAAATAGATACGATTTCCGCAGAGACTGACGAGGAGGTCATTGATACCTATGACGAAAAACGAAAAGCGGGAGCATGGGGATGTGCTCTATGAGGCCATTCTTACCCTGAAGGATCTGGAGGAGTGCAAGAAGTTCTTTTCCGACCTGTGCACCGTGGCGGAGCTGAGGGCTATGGAACAGCGCTTTGAGGTGGCCATGCTCCTGTCTGACGGCATGATCTACAACGACATTCTGGAGCGCACCGGCGCGTCCAGCGCCACCATCAGCCGGGTCAACCGTTCTCTCCAGTACGGGGCCGACGGTTATCAGGCGGTGCTCCCGCGGATCAAGGAGAAGCTGGGCGGCGATGGCATATGAATTCCTGGCGGGGTGCTACGACGCCTTTACCGCCGACGTGCACTATGCCCGCTGGGCCGACTATCTGGAGAAGCACTTCGCCCGAAGCCGGCTGCCCATCCGCACGGTGCTGGATCTGGCCTGCGGCACCGGGAGCCTGACCCGTGTTCTGGCGGAGCGGGGCTATGAGATGATCGGCGCCGACCTATCCCAAGAGATGCTGGCCCAGGCGGCGGAGAAATGCCGGGGCGCAGGCCCCATCGAGCCGATCTTTCTGCATCAGGCCATGGAGGAGCTGGATCTCTACGGCACTATCGACGCCTGCGTGTGCTGCCTGGACAGCATCAACTACGTCACCAGCTCCAAAAAGCTGGCCCGGGCCTTCCGGCGGGTGCACACCTTCCTCATGCCCGGCGGCCTCTTTCTCTTTGACATCAACACCCCGCAAAAGCTCCGGGGCCTGGACGGCCAGATGTTTCTGGACGAGAGCGAGGATGCCTACTGCGTCTGGCGGGCCGACTGGTCGGAGCGCCGGCGCATCTGCACCTATGGAATGGACATCTTCCGGCTGGATCCAGGCGGGCTGTGGAGCCGCTGGGAGGAGGTTCACGAGGAGTACGCCTACGAACCGGCGGAGCTGGAGGAGTTGCTCCGGCAGGCCGGTTTCCGGCAGATCAGACAATACGGCGAGCTGAGGTTCCGCGCCCCCAGGGAGGGGGAGCAGCGGATTTTCTTTGCCGCACGAAAGGAATTTTGACAAGCATGGCAGACAAGATCATTCGCGTTTTGGCCAAGGACGCGCCGGTGAAGGCATCGGCGATCACGGCCAAGGAGATGGTGGAGCGCGCCCGGCAGATTCACAAGACTCTGCCCGTGGCCACCGCGGCCCTGGGCCGCAGCCTGATGGCCGCTTCCATGATGGGCAACCAGCTCAAGGAGAAGGATGGCTCGGTAACCCTGCGCATCAAGGGAGGCGGCCCGCTGGGCGGCATCACCGTGGTGTCCGACAGCCAGGGCAACGCCCGGGGCTATGTGGTCAATCCCCTGGTGGACCTCCCCCTGAAGGGCCCCGCCAAGCTGGATGTGGGCAGCGCCGTGGGGCGGGACGGCTCCCTCACTGTCATCAAGGATCTGTGCATGAAGGAGCCCTATGTGGGCACTGTCCCCCTGGTATCCGGCGAGATCGCCGAGGATATTACCTCCTACTTTGCTGAGAGTGAGCAGATCCCCACCGCCTGTGCCCTGGGCGTGCTGGTGGACGTGGACCAGAGCGTGCAGTGCGCTGGTGGATACCTCATTCAGCTCCTCCCCGGCGCAGATGACGCCGCCATCTCCGCCATCGAGCAGGGTATCGCCAGGGTAGGCCCGGTAACCGAGGCGCTGCGGGGCGGCCTGAGCGCCAGGGAGCTGGTGGAGCAGGTGCTCTCTGAATTTCAGTTGGAGGTACTCTCTGAGGAGCCGGTGGAGTACCGCTGCTACTGCAGCCGGGAGCGGGTCACCCGCGCCCTCATCAGTATGGGGCGGGAGGAGTTGAACTCCCTCATCCGGGAGCAGGGCAGGGCCGAGCTCACCTGCCAGTTCTGCGACAAGGTATATCACTATACAAACGAGGAGCTGGAAGCACTTCTGGCCTCACTGTAGGTTTGAGAGAAAAAAAGCAAAAAATTTTGGCTGAAATGGTTGACAACTGGGGGAAGCTTTAGTATAATAACCTTCGCCGCGTGACCAAGAGTGATTTACAAACTGGTCTGCGGCGAGGACAAGGGAGCATAGCTCAGCTGGGAGAGCGCATGCCTTACAAGCATGATGTCACAGGTTCGAGCCCTGTTGTTCCCACCACTCCCGTGAGGGAGCTCCCGTACCCCCTACCGTCTGGCGCGGTAGTTCAGTTGGTTAGAACGCCGGCCTGTCACGCCGGAGGTCGAGGGTTCAAGTCCCTTCCGCGTCGCCATTTGCTGCTGTAGCTCAGTAGGTAGAGCACATCCTTGGTAAGGATGAGGTCGGCAGTTCGAATCTGCCTAGCAGCTCCAAAAAGCCTTGAAAACTTCGGTTTTCGAGGCTTTTTTGTTGCTATTTTTGATTTTTTGGTGTGGGTCAAAATGTGGGTCAGTTGGTTGACCCACACCGTGACCCACACGCGGAAAGGGCTAAAGAGTGCCGGACGGGAAGTTTGTGCTTCCCGCCCGGCTTTTCTCTCTGCCTTACATCACCTGTGCCATGAAGCTACCCATAGTGGCCGCTGCCTCGTCTTGTTTCTGCCGTGTAGCGTGGGTGTAGGTGCGGAGGGTGAACCCGGCATCGTAGTGCCCCAGCATGGAGGACACCGTCTTTACATCTACGCCGTTCTGGAGGGCTGTGGTGGCGAAGGTGTGCCGCAGGTCGTGGAAGCGGATGTGGGGGAGCCCTGCGTCCTTTAGGATCTTCTTATGGAGGTTGACCACGGAATCCGGGTGGTATAGTTCTCCGGTGATGGGGGAGGGGAACAGGTAGGGGCTGTCCGGATGTTTGTTGTGCTCCTGGATCAGCAGCTCCACCGCTGTCTGTGGGATAGACACCAGGCGGACGGAGTTTTCCGTTTTGGGCCGGGTGAGCTCCAGGGAGCCGTCCGGGTTGCGGACATACTGTTTGCTGACCGAGATGGTTCTGTTCTGGACGTCCACATCGTCCCAGCGCAGGGCCACCAGTTCGCCTTTTCGCAGGCCGCTGACCAATTCCAGATAAAACATGGGAAGCAGGTCTCTGGCCTTGGCTGCCTCCAGATAGGCATGCATGTCTTCAGAGGGAAGAATCTGCATCTCGATCTTTCGGGGCTTAGGAGCGATACAGTCCTCGGTGGGATTCCTGGAGATGAGCCGTTCCTTCACCGCCCGTTCCAGGGCCGTATGGAGCATCAGGTGGACGCTGCGGACGGTAGTGGTACTCAGTCCCTTTGTTTCTCCCTTTCCAACATGTATTCTGCCGTCCTCCAATAACTCCTTGTAGAGCTTTTGCAGGTGCCGTGTGGTCAGCTTCTTTAGTTTGATGGTTCCGATCCTGGGAATGGTGTAGCGCTCGATGATGAGCTCATACCGGTTTGCCGTGGCAGTGCGGACATTAGGCTTGGCATAGAGCTCATACCAAGTGCGCAGCCAGGTGGCCACAGTGTATTCTTCGGTGCGGCTCACATCCAGCCCCTGGCACTCCTCCAGAGCCTTTTTCAGCTTTTCCTTGACCTCCGCCTGGGTTTTGCCCAGCACATTCTTGATAATCCGCTTGCCGGTCTTGGCATCATACCCGGCGGTGTATCGCCCTTCCCAGCGTCCGTCCTTCCGTTTTCTGATGCTGCCCTCTCCGTTAGCCCGTTTCTTTGCCACGAGGCTTCACCTCCTGTTCTGCTGCTTTGCAGGCCCGCTGTTCTTCTTCGTGGTCGAAAGAGTACAGACCGTCTGCCTCCAGCTCTTTTGCAATGCCCCAGGCCAGCTTAAAGCCTGCCATAAAACTGGACAGAGAGGTTTTCTCCCGCAGCAGGTTTTGGGCATCCACAAGCTGCATCAATTTACGCCGCTGCAGCTTGTCCAGGCAGTCCCGCACTTCCTGCCGGGCCTGTTCAATTTCTTCCTCCAACTCAGTGACATCTGGCTCCCGGAAGAATCGCTGGTGCAATGCGGTCATGTAGTCGTTCACTGTGCCTCGCCTCCTATTCAGTGACACAACATAGCACAGAGAGGAGAGAATAGCCAGGGCAAACGGGCAGAGTTATCAGAACAGTAACAATTTAGATTCGTTCCTTGTTCGGAGGACAATATCTTTGTTAACAGCGTAATATTTTTGGGAAAGGCTTTTATCTTTGTTTTGCGACGCAAATTTTGAGGGGGTATCTGTTGTAACCCCGAATCAAATCCCGCGGCACTAAGGATACAGGGAATCACGACCCCGGAAGACCGAAATTTTGCCTTTTACGACCCCGCCGCGCAAGCGCTGAAACTGCCCGCACTGCGGGCAGTTATGGCCGAGCCGGGGCGTTTACGACCCCGGCTCTTTCTGCCTGCTTATTTTTCGTCTCCAGCCTTGGGCTTTGATCGAGGCCTGATAGCGGCCCAAATTCGCCCCCAAACTCTGGGCGGGGCACAGGGACCCTACCCAGGTCTAGGGCGGGCACACAGCCGCTCACAGCGGGTCAGGAAGGGCTTTTCTGGCCTTTCTTTAATAGGAGGGTGCTATGTCTGTGCTCATATTTATTTGAATAGAGAAACGTGTTCTTGTGTTTCGGGTGCCGCTCAGATAGAAGCAGTGCAGGGCAGCTGCATGTTCTGAAACGTAGCAGACCGTTAAACTGGTACAGCAGTTTAGCGGCGTTTGTTTGGCTTTGGCCATGCACCATATCCCAGCCGCTGGGGACAGTAGAACAGATGTCACAGCCTGTGTAAAATAACAACAGGAAATAAAATAAGGCTGGCGGACAGTTTACCTTGAAGCGCTACCGGCCTTATTCTTTGTATAGGCGATATAGATTTTGCTTGGAACTCAAAACCTGGCGGTCAAGTAAGTTACTAAAAAGTCATTGACACTAAAAACCTATTGTAGTATTCTAAGGGCAACAAATCCTGGAGGGTGTGTTCTCATGGACTATGATCGAATCATATTGGAGCTTCTAGACCGTATCAAGCGTCTGGAAGAGGATGTTGCCGTCCTCAAGGGGGAAAAAGCGGAAAAAACGGATGCGGAAGAAATTGCACTAGGTATTCCTTCGCCGAGTAAGAAATATCAAAGCTTGAAAGATTACCTATTGCAAAGCGGAAGCGATGAAATTCACGTTACCTTTACAGAGATCGAACATATTCTGGGTTTTTCACTGCCATCCTCCGCAAGAGCGCATCGTGCATTTTGGGCCAATACGACCACCCATTCCATTGCGTTAAGCTGGATGTCCTGTGAATACGAAACAGTAGAAGTTGATATGCGCAAGGAAACAGTTGTATTTCGCAAGAAACCAGGGACGAGAATTGACGATCTGATGTCTGCCTTGGTCGCGGATCTGATTCATCAATTTGGCCTGGGCTATTCCATTTCTGCCCAAGAGATTCGTCAGCAGATGAAGGAGCGATATGGCACCAATCCTGGCAGTGTCCTTCCGGCAGATTATTGTTATAACCGGGTAAATAAGGGAATTGACTATCGGACAAAACCGGCTCTGTTTGAATTTGATGCAGCGACTGGCCAGTATAAATGTCTTGGCATCTACCCCTATAATGGAGATGTGTTCTACCGTCCAAGAGGGGAAAGTCATGATATCCGTGTTGGCACATGCGAACACGGAAAGCGCAAAATAGATGGAAAAAATTTTTTGAAGGACGACGAAACTTGACAAAATGGAGGGGGATAAGGCACATGGGTAAAATTACAAATGAAATGGTACATTGTTCCTATGAGACAGCAAAAAAGGTAGAGTCGGGTTTGCTCAGTCGGATGGACGGAAGGATTAAAATTGCAAATGAAAGCGGAATGGATGTGGGATCAGCAGGAGATTATATTACTGCCTTTTTGGCTATGCGAAATGGTGAATGCTACAAGCGAACCATTAATCTTTACGCAACGGAGTATTATTTGGAGCAGATTGGTCTGGATTTTGGGCGTGATGCGCAAAGAAAGGCCGCAAAAGCAGTTGCAGAGCATGTTCAATATTATAAAACCATTCACGCATATCTGGCAAAGACAGATAAACTGGCGCATCAATATATGTAGTTGATACAATATGCTGCTGACTTGCAGAACAGCAGACCGGTCTATGGCTGCAAGGCCATGAAGGATACGAGCCTGAGTAGAGTTAAAAGGAGACGCTAGAATCCTAATGGAAGAGACAGATATTAAAAAAACTATATGAACGATTATCTTTGTTGTCAGCACTGCGTTGCAAAGAAGATTGATTTTTACACATTTGATGGAGGCTTTGTAAACGTGGGTGCGGTCCCTAAGGTTCATAGTCTTTGAATTGTAATTGACACAGAGGAGTAGCGATAAATTTTACATTGCTGGCGTTGTGCTTATCTTGACCCACACGCTGACCCACACGGGGAAAGGACTATGCGGAACCAACGGAGCAAAGAGTGCCGCCGGCCTCATCCTTTTGGAGTAAAAATGGCCGGAAAGCGTTGAAACTCAAGGCTTGGAAGGCTCCCAATCAGTTGGTAAGGATGAGGTCTCCGGTTCAAATCCGGATAGCAGCTCCAAAAACCCCCGAAAACCTTGGTTTTTGGGGGTTTTTTGTTGCAAAAAGTTGTTTTACGGTGCGGGTCAAAAATCCTGACCCACACCGTGACACACACGCCGAAACGGCCGGAAAGGACAAAAGAGCACCGGACGGGAAGATCTGTCTTCCCGTCCGGTTTTTGCGGCTACTCAAACGGTTATATAACCTGTCCCAGGACGCTGCCCATAGTCTGGGCGGCCTCGTCCTGCTTCTGCCGCGTGGCGTGGGTGTAGGTGCGCAGGGTGAACCCGGCATCGTAGTGCCCCGGCATGGAGGACACGGTTTTGACGTCCACGCCGTTCTGGAGGGCTGTGGTGGCGAAGGTGTGACGGAGATCATGGAACCTGATATGCTCCAGTCCGGCGTCCTTCAGGATCTTCTTATGTAGGTTGACTACCGAGTCCGGGTGGTACATCTCGCTGGTGAGGGGAGAGGGGAACAGATACGGGCTGTCCGGGTGCTTCTCGTGCTCCTGAATCAGCAGCTCCACTGCCGCTTGGGGGATGGACACCAGCCGGACAGAGTTCTCCGTCTTGGGCCGGGTCAGTTCCAGGGAATCCTCTGGGTTGCGAACGTACTGCCTGCTCACCGAGATGGTTCTGCCTTGGGTGTCTACATCCACCCACCGCAGGGCTACCAGTTCCCCCTTCCGTAGGCCGCTGGCCAATTCCAGATAGAACATGGGCATGAGCCCTCGCGCTTGGGCGGCCTCCAGGTAGGCGTGGATGTGCTCCGGCGGCAGGATCTTCATGTCCAGTTTCCGGGGCTTGGGCACAATACAGTCCTCGCTGGGGTTTCGGGGGATCAGCCGCTCCTTTACTGCCCGATCCAGGGCACAGTGGAGCATCAGGTGGACGCTGCGCACGGTGGTAGTGCTGAGTCCCTTGTCCTGGTTCTTTGTGATGTGTATTCTGCCGCCCTCCAATAACTCTTTGTAGAGCTTCTGTAGGTGCCGGGTGGTCAGTTCCTTCAACTTGACGTTCCCGATACGGGGGATGGTGTAGCTTTCGATGATCAGCTCGTAGCGATTGGCTGTCGCGGTGCGGACGTTGGGCTTGGCGTAGAGCTCATACCAGGTCCGCAGCCAGGTGGCCACGGTGTAGTCCTCAGAGCGGGCTACATCGATACCCTTGACCTCCTCCAGTGCCGCCTTGAGCTTTTCCTTGACCTCCACCTGGGTTTTGCCTAACACATTCCGGATGACTCGCTTGCCGGTATTGGAATCATAGCCGGCGGTATAGCGCCCCTCCCAGCGGCCGTCCTTGCGCTTGCGGATGTTCCCTTCCCCGTTGGCCCGTTTCTTTGCCATGGTAATCGCCTCCTTACCTTCTCGTGGATAGCCATACCAAGCGGCCAGAGTTATCAAACTGTTATCATTTGCACTTAAATATTTTGGTCAGTAACACCCTCCAATTTGCGTTTACTCTTCCCACGCCTAAAAACGGCACACAGGGGCGATACGGCGCTCACAGGGGCCTTTCTGCGGCCACCTGGCCTGTCTCCAGGAGTAGATAGGGGGTGCGCCCACAGAGGCAGGCTTCCTTCTAAAGGTCTGCACTCCCTCTCTTTGTTTATGCGGCGCAGGATTTGAGTGGGCGGCTCCTAAAGAAGCCAGTCTCCACATCGAATTTTAGTGCGGAGACTGGGGCTTTTATCAGCCCATCTGCCGTCCCAGCTCGTGGTCGTCGGCCTTATGGCCCATAGCAATCTTCTTTCTCTGCTCCCTGGCCAGGGTCTTCCGGTCGCCATACCGGCGCCTCATAGTGGCGTCCATCATTTCCTCCTCGGTACGGCCCTCCAGCCTGGCCAGCAGACGGAGGACATCTTCGGTCACGTCAGCAGCCGGCAAATCAGAATGCTGATCACCAGGGCTGCCGCTGCGGAACTCAGGATGGTGCGGGCCGCCCATTTCCGGAAGGTACGCATCAGCTCGTAGCCATCCCCTCGGAATTGCTTGGCCTGCTCGGAGAGCTGCCTTATAAATTCTTCGCGCCGATTCCCATCCTGTTCCTGTTGTTCTTTCATTTCCGAGACTGTCTCTTGCAGAGATAGACGGAACCTCTGATGAAGACGGTTGGTCTGGCTCAACCATCCTGACAGCTGCTGTGAAGTAGCCAGTGGCTCCAGGCTTTCCTTGGTGGCCAGCGGCTCCATGTCTGCCCGGATAGTCTCTTGGAGCGCCAGGGTTTTCCGCAGGACATCCTCCAGCCGCTCCACAGTCTGGGGAGACATGGTGTAGAGGACGTGGGGTTGCTGGTCTATCAAGGTGGGCGGCCCGGCGGACATCCTCTGCCTCTGCTTCAGCATGTCCAGCGCACTGTTGTGCTGTATGCTGCCGGATTCGGAATTCATGCTCCATCTTCTCCTTTCTGAATTTTTCCTCGTGTAGCCGGTCATCCCGGCACTTCATCCCGGTGGGGGTGGTGTAGGTGATACACTTCCGGGCGTCCTCCCAGCGCACCCGGTAACCCCGCCGCTCCATTTCCCGGATGAACTCCTCCCGGCTGCCGGCACGCTCCATGACCGCCTCCACGGTGGTGATGAGCTGGAACTTCCAGCTCTCTCCCCGCACCGCGGCCCGATACTCCCCGGTGCGTAGCCCCTTAGTGCGCCGGTTCTGCTGATACGGTTTGAGGGTGGACAGGCCGTGCTCCAGGCAGAGCTGGTCGCTGACCGCCCGCATCTGCTCCAGCGTCCTAGGCGTAAAGTGGAGCTTCTTCCCTGTGTCCGGGTGGACGGAGTTGACCACGAAGTGGGAGTGGGGGTGTTCCGCATCCACATGGGTGGCCACCAGCACCTCGCAACCGGGGAAGAACCGCTCCGCCAGCTCCAGGGCGATCTGGTGGGCTTGTGCCGGAGTCACGTTTTCCTGCGGAGAGAAGGACTGGACATAGTGGTAGAAGAACGTGCCGCTGGCCTTGCTGTACAGATTCTTGGTGGCCATGAAGCTCTGCTGAGCCACCTCTGCCCCGCAGTTGATGCCGGAGAGATACTCCCGCCCATCTGGATCCACCGTCTTTTTCTCCTGGGAGACGTAACGGAGCACCCGGCCCATGGCGCCGACGGTCTGCTTACTCTCCTTGATAAAGCTGCACGTCGCCATGGGAGATCACCCCGCCTTTCTCTGTCAGCAGCCGGTTTACCGCCTCGTAGGTCTTGCCCAATACCTCCATGCATTCCCGCAGGTACACCGTCTGCACCCGGCCGGTGTGGGCCAGCACCGTCAGCTGGTTCAGGTTCCGGCCCCAGCCCCGCAGCTCCACCAGGATGGGCTTGAGCTCACCCACCACATAGATGGGTTCCTCCAGTGCGGCCCGGAGCAGATACGCCTGCTGGCTCAGGCCGGATCTGCGTATCTTCCCTTCGATCTGCCGCCGTTCTGCTTTGGTCACTCGGAAGGCAACCACCTGGCTTCTTATCCTCTCCGCCATGAATTTCACCTCCGTAAAAGATCTGGTATGGCGTGTCCCCATCGCTGGGAAGCACACCATACCAGATCTTTTCGTGGATAGCCAGTGTAACCGGCCGCTGTTATCAGATTGTTATCAATTGGCCCCGTGGGGTGGCCCCCGACGGGAAAGTGGGTGCGGGCTTCTGCCCGCAAAATGCGTTTGGCGGCCGCTTGCGGCAAGCCAAATGCTCTGCTTGCCCCACCCGAGGGTGGGTAAATCCGCTCCCCCGGCCGTGCAAGTACCAACGGCACAGGCGCTCTCCGCACTGCGGGGAGATGTGGAATTTGGGGTTATCCTGCTTCGCCCCTCGTCCCCGAAGGGCCTCCGAAACTGGGCCGAACCCGGCTCTCAAAACCTCGGGGAAGGGCCCTGCCCCTCCCCTCATCGAGGCACACAGGGCTTACAGCGAGGCACAGGAGCCATCTCCGGTGTGCTCCTGAACCCAGCGGATGAACTGCTCCTTTGGCACGACCATCCGGCTGCCTACTTTCAGTACCGGGAAGCCTGGCTCGTGCATCAACTCGTATCCGCTGGATGGGGACACACCCAGCACCTGTGCCACCATCTTCGCATTGAGGAACAGCGGCAGCTCGCGATAGCTCCTGTACTCAGATGCTATCACTGCTCCATCCCTCCGTTCCGCAATGTCAGCTCCGCCACGTGCATCCGCTGGTTCTGCAGTTCCAGATTTCCATCTGAGTGCGGTAGTGCGTGTCGACCACCTCGTGGAACGGACAGATGGTATACATCAGATGTCCGTTCATGGGCCGCCCGTCTCTTGCACACATGATGGTATACGCCGTGGTGATAAGCCCGTGTTCCTCCAGCATTGCTACATATTTGCGCACGGTGTTCTCACTCATGCCTACCGCTTTCCCGATGTTCCGGTAGCTGGGCCAGCACTGATGGGTCTTCCGATTCTCCAGATACTTCAGATAACAGTAGACTGCCAGCTCTCCATGCGCCAGTCCCAGCAGAAAGATTTCATTAGGGAGCGAAAAGAAATGTGAGAGTTTCTGTTGGTTGTTCCATCCCTGGAAACGCAATGTTCACCTGTTCCCTTTCCCGGCGGAGCAGTCACTCCGCCGCAACTGTCGTGGAGACTTCTCTTTGCCGCCGACCGTACGGCAAACTCATGGTTGACTTTTTCTTGCGCGAGATGTAGACTCATTAAATAAAATTATCTTAATTAGACTAAGCATAGCATAACAAACTTTGTATCCATCGTCGAGTCTAATTGATGATTATATATAACGATTAGTCTATCCAAGGTGACCTACCATGCCAGACTATGTATTCAAGACTTATCTTGCCGACGGCAGAGAACATTTTCTCTATGGAGAGATGGGGGATAGCCGGGCACAGCTCACAAAAAAAGACTTTCCGTTTCCGGAAAGCCTGCTGCGCTTATTGTATCTGGACATCTGGGCCTATGACGGGCAGATTAAACAGTTTGACAAACTGCTCATGGAATTGTACCGCACCAGGGAGGAGAAATGTGCCCGGCAGCTTCTTCCGCTGCTGGACGAGCTGGCGGAGAGCCACATTTATTTCCAGCTGCTTCGCCTGGACTGGCGGGCGCGGCTCCGGGAAGCCCGGAGGCGGAACTACGAGAATATCCTTGACCTGCTGCCCCACAAGGAGATCACCCACATCCCCAGCAACATACACGCCATACAGACCCAGGTGCTGGGCCTGATTCAGAAGGCGCTGGACACGGACGCGCGTAAGGGTTCTTTGGAGCAGAAGCTGGCGGACTACTACGCCCGGGAGGAGCGGGAACCGCTGAAGGTGTTCCACTTCCGCCCCCAGCTCATGGATTTTGAGCGGGCGGAGGGCCAGGGCTTTGTGGAGGTTCTGCGCCCCAGGAGCATCTATGACCTCATTGACTTCAGTGTGCGGGAGTGCATCAAGCGGGAGATTAAAATGTGGGTGTGCAAGAACTGCGGCCATTGGTTTGCCATTACCGGAAGGACGAATGCCGAGTACTGCGAGGTGACCCGGGACAGCAAGGGCCGTACCTGCAAGGAGATTGGCGCCATCGCCCTATGGAACAAAAACAAGAGCGAGGACGAGGTCTTCAAGATTTACCGCAGAGAGTATAAAAAGCGCTTTGCCTGGATCAAGGCCAAGCGGATCGACCCGGCGGTGTTCTACGAGTGGAGCGCCAAGGCCCGGGAGAAGAAGGACGCCTGTGAGCGAGGGGAACTTACCCTGGAGGAGTTCCAGGTGTGGCTGAAGCTGTCGTGAGAAACAAGGGAGCCTGGGCCGACCCAAACGGTCAACCCAGGCTGTATTGATTCTAGGCGGCACAGGGGTTGCGCATAGCCATACTTTGCATCGTCCCAAAGGAAGTTTACAGTTGCAAAGTGTTCTGCAATATTCCATGAGATGGATAAATAGTAACCAGCACGGATGAAGCAATTGCTCCATCCGCGCTGGCCTTTTGTGGAGAAATAGGGGAGAGAACCGTTATACCTTGGGAGGCATGACTTTTGCTGTGCCAGTAACCACCTGCACCCCGTCCTGGTTGGTACAGACGGTGTCCAGTTCTGCCCGGTTGCGCTCCGGATTCAGGGAACGGACGGTGACGGTGGCGGTGATGGTATCCCCAATGCGGACGGGGGAGCGGAAGGAGAGTTCCTGGCCCAGGTAGATAGTCCCCGGCCCCGGCAGATGCATTCCGATGACAGCGGAGATCAGCCCGGCCGACAGCATCCCATGGGCAATTCGCCCGTGGAACTGGGTTTGCCGGGCGAAAGGCTCATTAATGTGGGCGGGGTTGAGATCTCCGGTGACACCGGCAAAGGTGTAGACGTCGTGCTCGGTGATGGTCTTGGAAAAGGAGGCCGTCTGGCCGGCCTGGAGCTGATCCACAGAGTAGCTCATTTCAGAACACCTTCCGGGTCAGACCATAGATCTGGCGGGCTTCATCGGGAGTGGCAGGTTCCAGATTGTTCAGACGCAGGGCCTTTACAGCCCGCTCCACCAGTTGGGCATTGGATTTGGCCAGCACACCCTTGTCCATGTAGAGGTTGTCCTCCAGGCCCACTCGCAGGTGTCCACCCAGGGCGATGGTGGCCATCATGATGGGCAGGTGGCCGGAGGAGATGCCGCAGGCCGCCCAAGTGGAGCCCTCGGGCAGAAGATTCTTTAGGTACACCAGGTTCTCCACGGTGTTAGTCATGCCGCCGGCACAGCCTAGGACGATCTGGTAGTGGCAAGGTGCCTTGAGCACGCCCTTCTTCATATAGTAGATGGTGTTGTAGATCATACCGGCGTCGAAGATCTCGATCTCCGGCTTGATATTGCTCTCCTGGAGGGCATAGCCCAGCTTCTCCAGGAAGGAGGGGGGATTCATGAACACGGTGCGGTTCTGCCAGTTGAGGGTGCCGGCGTCGTAGGAGGCCAGCTCGGGGAGCAGTTGCTGGAGGGGATAGATGCGCTCCTCGTCCCCAAAGTCCACGGAGCCGGAGGAGGTAATGTTGATGCACACGTCACAGTCCTTGTAGGCCCGGATGCGGTCCACCGTCTCCTTATAGAGGTTGAAGTCGGTGGAGGGGGTGCCGTCGGGGTTGCGGACGTGGACGTGAACGATGGCCGCGCCGGCCTGCCAGCACTCGTATGCCTCCCGGGCGATGTCCTCCGGGGTGTAGGGTACGGCGGGGTTCATGTCCTTGGTGGGCCAGGAGCCGCACAGGGCAGCGGTGATGACACGTTTGTTTTTCAGATCAGACATGGTTGATCTCCTTTCTGTCGGGTGAAGGTAATTTCGGGCGGAATGGTTTCATAGATCAACTTGTGCAAGCGGCGTGCCAACTAAAACCGCGTCATGAGGCGAAATTGTTAAAACGAAAACGAATGAAAAGTCGGATTCGATTTATCAAAAATCGAATCCGACTTAAATTTGAGAAGAAATCAGCGGAGAAAACGAGCCGCTCGAACCTACAGATGAAATTTTTGTTTGCGGCGCATGATAGACGCCTGACTGGTGCCCAGGGCCTCAGCCGCCTTATAGGAATTTCCGTACTTCTGCAGGGCATAGGCCACGTAGTTCCGGCCGCACTGATCCAGATACTGCTGGAGGGAGACGCCGGAGGAGATCATCTGCTCGTACCGGGCGGAGACGGCGGGCGAATAGACAGAGGCGGAGTCCTCTCCTGGACGCTCCGGCAGGGGAGAGGCAGGCGCGGGATCCAAGAAGGAGGAAACATCAGGAACGGCAACCTGCCGGCCCAGGCTCATGACCACCGCCCGCTCCACAAAATTCCGCAGTTCCCGTACATTGCCGGGCCATGGATATTGGATCATGAGCTGGAGTGTCTGGGGGCTGAACTCCTTGTCCTTGGCATACTTGCGGCAGAAGAGCTTCAGGAAGTGCTGGGCCAGCGGGATAATGTCCTCCCGCCGCTCCCGCAGGGGCGGCAGCCGGATGGGGATCACTGCCAGGCGGTAATAGAGATCCGCGCGGAATTTTTTCTCCTCCACCAGGTGATAGAGATCCTCATTGGAGGCGGTAAGCAGGCGGAAGTCCACCTTCTTGGACCGGGTGGAGCCCAGACGCTGGATAGTCTTGGTCTCCAGGGCCCGGAGAACCTTGCCCTGGAGGTTCAGGGGCATAGAGTTGATCTCGTCCAGGAAGAGGGTGCCGCCGTCGGCCGCCTCAAACAGGCCGGCCTTGCCGCCCGGGGCCGCGCCGGTGAAGGCCCCCTTTTCATAGCCGAAGAGTTCCGCCTCCAGCAGGTTTTCCGGCAGGGAGGCGCAGTTGATCACCACCAGGGGCTTGCCGGAACGGGGGCTGGCGTCGTGGATGTACTGGGCCACAACCTCTTTGCCGGTGCCCGACTCCCCGGAGATCAGCACCGCCGAGTCCACGACGGCCACGGTGGCAGCCGTGGACAGGGCCGCGCGCATGGCGGGGCTCTCAGCGATGACGGCGGAGCCCTTTACCGGCGGCGAAGCCCGCAGGCCGCTGATGGAGGAGACGGACTCCGCCTGGGTGGCCTGGTAGTAGAGCTGGTTCAGCCTGTCCAGGGGGCGGACTACCGCCAGAATGTTCCGGATTTTGCCGGAATCGTCGAAAATCGGGGTGGAAATGATCATCTGGCGGATGGTGTCCCGGCCATAGTTTTGGGTGTCCAGCACGTCCTGAAACATGACCACCTGGCGCTTCTCCCGGTAGACGATATCCGAGACACAGATGTCGATCTGCCCGGTGTTCAGGAAGTCGTGGACATTATAATGGAGCAGCACATCCTTGGGCATGTTCAGGGCCTGAACATAGGCGCTGTTGACGAAAATATAGTTGCCCCTGTCGTCTAACACATAGACGCCGTCTGGCAGGTTATCCAGGATGACCTCCAGCAAGTGAAGCTGATCCATACGGTTCGTTACACCCCCTATATCCCGCAGTAAAGAGGTACAATACCAGTATAACAGATGGGGCGCCGATTGTCACGAAGGAAGCTGCTTTTTCCAGCTTGGCACGCAGTTTGCTGTTACACAGAAATGCAAAAATGATAAGGAGGTTTTCCCGAATGAAAGTTGCAATTCTGGGTTGCGGAGCCATGGGCACCGTGTTGGGCGCCTACATGACCAAGAACGGATGTGACGTGGAGATGATCGACAGCTACCAGGCCCACGTGGACGCCCTCAATGAGAAGGGCGCCCACATTGTGGGCACCGTGGACTTCACTGTCCCCGTCAAGGCCGTCACCCCCGAGCAGATGGAGGGCATCTACGACATTGTTTTCCTCTTCACCAAGCAGACCGCCAATGACGTGGTGCTCCCCAACCTGCTGCCCCACCTGGGGCCGGACAGTACGGTATGCACCCTCCAGAACGGCGTGCCCGAGCCCTATGTGGCCAGCTATGTGGGGGAGTCCCGGACTGTGGGCGGCACCGTCCTGTGGGGAGCCACCTTTATGGAGCCCGGCGTCTCCGAGCTGACCCAGGACCTGTCCCGCAACGACCACCTCTTTGAGATCGGAGAGATCGATGGTTCCATTGGCCCCCGCATTAAGAAGGTGGCCGAAGTGCTGGGCTACATGGGCCCCACCGCCGTGTCTGACAGCCTGATGGCCTCCCGCTGGGGCAAGCTGATCAACAATGCCTGCATGAGCGGCATGTCCGCCGCCTGCGGCACCACCTTTGGCGGCGTACTGGACAACGACGTGGCCAGGGCCTGCCTGAGCTATCTGGGCCGGGAGGTCAAGCAGTGCTGTGAGGCGGCGGGCTACAAGCTGCCGATCCTGCTGCATGAGCAGTCCCCGGAGACGCTGGGTATTGTCGACCAGGCCATGTTCAACGCTGACCAGGAGATGTTCCTCACCATGTACTCCGACATGCGCACCGCCAAGGCCAGCATGCTTCAGGACCTGGAGAAGGGCAAGCCCACTGAGGTGCGGATGATCAACGGCTACGTCTGCCAGACCGGCGACAAGTACGGCATCGAAACCCCTTTTAACGACAAGGTGGTGGAGATTGTCACCAAGATTGAAAAGGGCGAGCTGCCCCTGTCCATGGACAACGTGAACCTCTTCGACCGCAAGCTCTTCGACTACGAGCTCTACCACGTGTGAGCCCAGCGGGCTTCTCCGCGTTATCTTGACTTGACCAGAAAGAGAGGGTAATCTTATGTCAATGGTCGGAATCATTGGCCTGCTGCTGGCCATCGCCATCCTGATCTTCGGCGCCTACAAGGGACTGGGCGCCCTGCCCCTGACCATGATCGCCGCCCTGGTGGCCATCGTATTCAACGGCATCCCCCTGTGGGAGGGGTTTGCCACCCACTACATGGCGGGTTACACCAGCGCCTACATGAGCTACTTCCTCATGTTTGCCTGCTCCGCTCTATACGCCAAGCTGATGGACGAGTCTGGCTGCGCCACAGCCATTGGCTACAAGTTCATCGACTGGTTCGGCCGCAAGAACATCATGCTGGTCACCATCCTCATCGTCTCCGTGCTGACCTACGGCGGCGTGAGCCTCTTCGTGGTAGTGTACGCCGTGGCCCCAATCATGTTCCTGCTGTTCAAGGAGGCCAACCTGCCCCGCCACCTAACCATGGCCTGCCTGATCGTGGGCTCCGCCACCTACACCATGACCACACTGCCCGGTACCCCCCAGCTGACCAACGTAGTGCCCACTGAGTACCTGGGCACCACCATGACCGCCGCCCCGGTGCTCAGCATTATCTGCACCGTGGCCATCTTCGCCCCGTGCCTGCTCTACTGCACCTGGGCTAAGAACAGGGCTGTGGCCCGGGGGGAGGTGTGGTCCTACCCCGACAACGTGGATTCCGCCCTGTTTGAGATCAAGGACCGCAGCCTCCTGCCTCCCGCTTGGAAGGCATTCCTGCCCATTGTGGTGCTGCTGCTGGTGATCATCGTGGGCGGCCGCTTCGTGTCCAACTCCACCATGCTGGCCACTTGCGCCATGCTGCTGGGCGCAGTCCTCACCTATGTGCTCAATTTCCCCAAGTTTAAGGGCAAGGACTGGAAGGCCCTGCTGGGCGACGGCCTGGGCGGCGGTATCTCTGGTATCGGCGGCCTGGCGGCCGTGCTGGCCTTCGGCACCGTGGTGCAGAACTCCGGTGCCTTCCAGGATATCGTGGACTGGGTGCTCAACCTGGACATGAACCCCTACGTCCGGGGCGTGTTCGCCACCAGCGTGTTCTCCGGCATCACCGGCTCCTCCTCCGGCGGCCTGCGGCTGATGTACCAGTCCCTGGCGGACACCTTTATCAGCTCCGGCTGCAATCTGGAAATCCTCCACCGGCTGACCTCCATCGCCGCCGGCGGCCTGGACACCCTGCCCCACTCCCCCGGCCTGTTCCTGATGTTCAGCGTCCTGGGGCTCAACCACAAGAACGCCTACCGCCACGTGTTTGCGTGCAGCGTGGCGATTCCCGTGATCGTGGTGGTGGTGGCCACCGCCATCTGCGTGTTTGCCGGTATTTGATTCCAAGCAAGTACAGACAACAAGCCTATTTTGACAGGAGGCAGTCACCATGGCAGATCAGAATTGGAAAATTTCCGCGCTCTACTTCGGGCAGATGATCCTGCCCCGCACCTCGTTCAGCGGCACGCTGGATCCCGACCTGAACATCGATATACCGATATTGGCTTCTTGCTGAGAAATGGGCGGGAAAACGTCCTGGTGGACACCGGCATGCGGGTAGAATACTTCGCACAGATGGCCATCGGCGATATGAAGCCAAAGGGCAGCACGGAGATCCTGCTCGCCTCCCTGGCGGAGGAAGGCTTGAAGCCGGAGGATATTGACACCGTCATCTACACCCATCTGCACTACGACCACGTCGGCAACGCGGATCTGTTCCCAGATGCAGTGACCTATGTTCAAAAGGCAGAGTACGACAATATGCTGAGCCCCTATCCATTCCCAAAGGCCCGGATGGACTATTTCCCTGACACCCCGGAACGTCTTTCTAAGGTCAAGCGGTTGCTTTTGGTGGACGGCGACCTGAAGCTGGCCAACGGTCTGGAGCTCTACCTGACCCCCGGCCACTCCAGAGGCGGACAAACCATCGTGGTGCCCACGGAGAAGGGCCGCTATGTCATCACCGGCGACAACTCGGCCACAAAATACTGCCTCTTCGCGGACATGGATAAGATGACCCTAATGGACGGCACCGTCATCAATATCACCCCTGACCACACGATTCCTCACCTGACAGGACGCTTTACGACCGACCGCTTTGCCTTCTACGACAGCGCGAGGAAGCAGCTGGCCCTGGCGGAGAAGCCGGAGCCCGAGTATTTCCTGCTCTCTCACGATACAGAGACGGCCTATCGCCGACACTTCGGTTGAGCAAGGGCGGGTAGTATCATGACGGAGAATAAGGCGCCGCAGGCGTTGGATGTGACAGTCAAAAACTACGAGGGTGTGGCGGATCTCTCTCCTGTGGGGACCTTTGTGTTCTGCATCCTTTGCTTTGCCTTTTGGGCGGTGGATCTGGGCTTTCTGGGGGATGGAGCCACCACGGCGATTGGTTTCCTGGGCCTGGCGGTCTTTGTGCCGTACCTGGTGGCCGGGGTGGCTCTGAGCAGGAGGGGACTGTGCCTGGGCGGGAATACCTACATACTCTTCGGCGCGGTGTTTGGGTCATGCGGCGGTTTGTTCAACACGTTTGATGCCGTGTTCGCAAGGGCCGGGATTCCCTTTGACTACTCTGTGGTGGGCATCGCCTTCACCCTGGCAGGCCTCTATCTGGCGTGCATGCTCCCGGCGGTCAACCTGCCGCTTGGCAAGCTCCCCACCTTATATTGTTTTGGCCGGGCAGAGCCCTTTTATTGATTATACCGGCGCAATTCCTGAGTAGTTGGATTGGAACGGTGGCTGGACACATGATTGGACGGAGCCAGAAGTTTCCCTTTTCTTTTGCGTCGGCCTATGCTATATTATCAGCAAAAGGGCAGGTGGGAGTGATGGCGGAAGATGTATTGGCGCTCAACGGACTCTCCATTGAGTTGCTTACACAGCTCTCCTATCGGTCTCAACTTGGCCTGTTACTGAAACGGACATTGCGGCATTTTGAGCGAGAGGCACTGATCGCGGAGTTGGTATCCATGACCGAATGGCTGGATGAACAAACCGGACCCTCCGAAATCGCACTGGATTACCGAATCAAGAGTTATGCCTCCATCGTGGGAAAGTACGAGCGGTATTTCAACTCTTCCCGCCATGTGAGCCAGGTGTTTAATGACGTTCTGGGATTTCGGGCTTTCTGTGATAGCTATAACAGTGTACTGGCCCTAACTAGTACATCATTCAGCGTGGCAGATTTTTCCAGGGGCAAGGCGGTGGATGACGGTTACCGGGGTGTTCATCTGTATTTTCAACTGGACAATAATCACTATCCCATTGAAATCCAATTCAACACTCTATACGATCGGCAGCTTAACAACTGGCTGCACGACTATCTCTACAAAAAGACATACTCCAATGAGGTCGGACAGCAGTTGAGAGCCCGCTATGAAAACGGGAAAATCAGAAATCAGTCTGAATTTGAGGAGGCGCTGAACGATGTGCTATCTGGTGGCTAAGGATACAGAAAAGCGGGGCTGTTACGCCCTGAAAACCACCCATGGAGAGCGGCTTGTGAATTTGAAACGGGCTCTGGAGCAAGAGGTGGGAGTCAAAGGTATCCAGCTGGTGACCATTAGCCGTCCAACGGCCTACGGCGAGTATGCTCCCTATACATTTGCAAAGGACGAGCAGGAGTTCAAGACGTTGGTTCGGGCCATGGGCACCTGACCCACACGAGGAAAAAAGCGGACGGAATCAACGGAACAGAAAGTACCAAAGACCGCATCCTTCTGGAACAAAAAGAACCCAAAAGCCCTCAACCTCAACGGGTTGAGGGCCCCCAATTAGTTGGTAAGGATGAGGGCTCCGGTTCAAATCCGGATAGCAGCTCCACAAAAACCGCTCTTTTCGCTTGAAAAGGGCGGCTTTATTTTTGGGGGAGAAAGAACCACCAACTATACTGGTGGGCTTCCCCCGTATGCTTTAGCAAAAAGCAGTGAAAGTGACAAGAAAGTTTCAAATAGAAGATAATATGCCCGTTTACGGGCGGCCGAGCGCAAGATGCAGGCTAAAGATAGCGGTATGGGCCACTTCACCCTGTTTTTACCGCGTGGTATAGGTGCGGGTGCGCAGGGTAAACCCGGCGTCGTAGTGTCCCAGAATGGAAAAACCTTTTTGACATCCACGTCATTTTGCAGGGCTGTTGTAGCAAAGGTGGGCCTGAGGTCGTGGAACATGAGGTGCTCTAGGCCCGTATTTTTAAAATTTACTTATAGAGGTTTACCATTCTGTCCGGGTGCTTTTCGTGCTCCTGGATGAGCAGTTCCACGGCAGCCTGTGGGATGGACACCTGCCCGACGGAGTTCTCCGTTTTGGAGCGGGTCAGCTCCAGGGAGCAGTCAGGGTTACGGACGTATTGCCTGCGCACCGGAATTGTCCGGCCTTGGATGTCCACATGTCCAACCGCAGGGCCGCCAGTTCACCTTTTCGCAGAGCGTTGTCCAAATACAAATAGAACATGTGCAGGAGTACCCACACCCTAGCAGCCTCCAAGTCGTCCCGGATGTGCTCCAGAGGCAGGATTTTCATGTGCAGTTTTCGGGCATTAGGGACGATGCAGGCACTAACAATAAGCTCGTAATAGTTTGAAATAGCGTAGCAAACGTTAGGCTAGGCGCAAAGCTTGTACCACGTTCACAGTCCGGTGGCCGGCTCTCCCGATGTCCCTGATAATGACAGCCATCCGCCGGCAGAGGTATTTTCTTGCAATTCTAAGTTTGGAGTGGTAAACTGGGCATGCACGCAGCACAGATTGGAAGGAGGATGGAGCATGAATCCCGAGAGCGACTTCCGGATTGAGAGCACATATGACAGGCAGGCGTATCAGGCCATGGCAAAGGCCACCTGGAAGCTGTTCCAGAAGCACAGGATGGAGGTGATGGCCTATCCCGCCCTGATCAGCGTGGCTTTGGTGATCGCCGTTCTGCTGGTATTTAACTGGAATCATACGGTCCTGCCCATACGCATTTTGGGTATTGCGTTTATTGTTCTGCAGTTCGCGGTGATCCCCCTGGGCGCGCGGCGCGCTCAAGCCAAGACGTGCCGGAAAGCGATCCGTGATGCGGAAAAACGGGGCGAATATCCCGCCCGTGTGGAGTTTTTGTTCCAGGACGACCATATCCGTACCACAGTGGGGAAGGAAGCCACGTCGGTTCGCTACCGGGAGGTCAGCCATTTGGCCGCTCTGAAGGACTGGCGGTTCCTCTATTTCGGGCAGGGGGCGTATATCATCCCCGTCTCGGCGTTTCGGGATGCGGCGGAGCTGGACCGCTTCGATACGTTTATTACCGGGAAGTGCGGCATGCCCATTGTAATACTGGAGGGGGAAGTACCCAAGAGCTGACGGAACGCAAGAAGGGGAGGAGACGGATGCAGGAGTCCGAGCGTATTTTCATTGCTGAAAACGCCACGCTGCTGCGGGGAAGCGAGCGGGAGCTCAACCGACAGCTCTTTACGATCCTGAACAGCATCTATGACGGACTTTACATTACGGACGGACAGGCCAACACGATCCTGATCAACCGCGCCTATGAGGAGGTCTCCGGCCTGCGGCGGGAGGACGTGCTGGGCAAAAGCATGCAGGAGATTGTCGCTACCGGCATGATTGACCGCTCCGGCTCCCTGGGGGTGCTCAAGACCCGAAAGCCGGTGACGCTGGAGCAGACCTTCCGCACCGGCAAACAGGCGCTCATCACCAGCACCCCCCACTTTGACAGCAGCGGGGAAATCACCATGATCATCACGGTGGTCCGGGATATGACGGAGATCTACGGCCTGCAGCGGAAGTATCAGGAGAGCGAGGAGCGCCGCCGCTCCGAAATGGAGTTCTTGCAGCGCAACCAGAGGTTTGTCTCCCGCATGGTGGCGGCCGATCCCCGCACGCTGGAGGTGCTGGCCCGGGCCCAGAAGGTGGCCGCCCTGGACACGACGATCCTGCTGCTGGGGGAGACCGGCGTGGGCAAGGAGCAGTTCGCGCGGTACATCTACGAAAACTCCGCCCGCGCCCGGCAGAGCTTCATCGGCATCAACTGCGGCGCCATCCCGGCCAGCCTGATCGAGAGCGAGCTGTTCGGCTATGAGAAGGGGGCCTTCACCGGGGCCAGCAAAGAGGGAAAGATGGGCGTGTTTGAGAGCGCCGACAAGGGTACCGTCTTTCTGGACGAGGTGGGCGACCTGCCCCTTGAGATGCAGGTACATCTCCTCCGCGTCCTGCAGGAGATGCAGGTAAGAAGAGTTGGAGGCGTACGCTCCATCTCGGTGGATGTGCGCATCATCGCCGCCACCAACCGGAACCTGCTGGACATGGTGCATGAAAAGACCTTCCGGGAGGATCTGTACTACCGGCTCAATGTGGTGCCCATCGAGATCCCGCCCCTGCGGGAGCGCAAGCGGGACATTCGCCCGCTGGTGGAGAGCTTTCTCAAGGACATGAACAAGAAGTACCGCTATCAGAAGCGGTTTGCCGACGCAGCCATGGAGATTCTATACAGCTACGTCTGGCCCGGCAACGTGCGGGAGCTGAAAAACGTAGTGGAGCAGGCGGTGATCCTCAGCGCCGGGGACGAGATCCAGCCCTCCGAGCTGCCCATTGCCTGCCGGTTTGAGGGGGAGAGCCACGGCGGGGACGAGACTGGGCGTGTGAACCTGAAGCTGGAGGTGGCGCGGTTCGAGTATGAGTATATCTGCCGCGCCTATGAGAAGTACGGAACGGTGCGGGCCGCGGCGGCCAGCCTGGGGATGGACAGCGCCACCTTTGTCCGCAAACGCCGCAAGTTTGAGGAGCTGCTGCAAAAATGAAACGGGCGCTGTAAAAATGCACCAGCCTACAGAATTGCGGCAGGTCAATTGGTTTCAGTTAGATAAGTTTAAATTAACCGATGATCTCTTGATGCAGAAATGCAGCAAACAGGGAGAGGGATTTCTCGGGGGAAAAGCCCAATCAACTGCGCGGCAGTTGATTGGGCCCTTTTTTTGAAGTTGGCATGTGAAATGCATAAAAGAAGGAGTGTCACGAACAGTTGGCCAACTGTCGCAGCGAGACTGACAAAACTCCTGTTTGGGATGAGAAAGAGGGAACGTAAATGGCAAACGAACAATTTGTCAGCCGTTACCGTAAATACGGTGAAGAACAGCCCTACTGGAAGGCCGGTATTTTCAAGATCCGCCTCCCCTTTGTCCACTACAAATGGTCGGTTCCCGAGATGGTGCAGGCCGTGTTCATGTGTGCGACCTGCCTGGGCGCTATCCCCGTGCTGCAAGAGGTCCTGGGCGTTTCGTACGGTGTAGCCCTGTCCATGGTCATCATTAACGGCTTCTTCTATAACCTGCATGTGTTGCTGGGCGACCCCGTGGTGCCCGGGTGGATCACCCCTGCCATTCCCATCATTACCGCCTTCCTGACCGACGGATATGAGATGGGCCCTGAGCGTACCCAGGCGCTGATTGCTATGCAGTTGATCCTGGGCCTTATCTTCCTGGTGTTCGGCATCACCGGCATCGGCGGCAAGATGGTACACTTGGTGCCAAACTCCGTAAAGGCCGGCGTACTGATGGGCGGCGGCTTAGCGGCCATCATCGGCGAGATGGGAGAAACCGGCCGTTTCTGGACGTATCCCATCTCTATTACCGTGGGTGTGCTGGTGGCCTACTTCTGCCTGTTCAGTCCCATATGGGCCAACCTGCGCCGGAAATACAAGGCCATTGATTTAATCGGCAAGTTCGGTATGCTGCCGGCTATCATCATCGGTGTCGTTCTGGGCCCCATTGTGAAGGAGATCGCGGTGCCTGCTGTTCAGTTGTGGCCCCTCATCAAGATCCCAGAGTTCGGCAACATCTGGAACCAGTTGTCTCCCTTTGCCATCGGCTGGCCCAGCGCGGCGACCTGGATTGCCGCCATCCCCACCGCCATCGTGGTGTATATCATTGCCTTTGGCGACTTCGTCACCTCGGAGGAGCTGCTCCGCTCCGCCGATGAGGTCCGCCAGGATGAGAAGATTGACTTCAACGCCAACCGCTCCAACGTCATCAGCGGCATCCGGAACGTGGCCATGGCGCTGTGCTGCCCCTACACCCAGACCTGCGGTCCCCTGTGGGCGGCCGTTACTGCCGCTGTGTCCCAGCGGTACAAGGAGGGCCCCAAGGCCATGGAGTCCATCTACTCCGGTGCCGGTACCTTCCGCTGGTGTACCTTTATTTGCGTGGCCCTGATCCCCATCTCCTCCCTGCTACAGCCCGTGCTGCCTGTAGCCCTGTCCCTGACCCTGATCGTGCAGGGCTTCATCTGCACCCAACTGGCCATGAACATGTGCCGCACCGACATCGAGCGGGGTATCTGCGGCGTCATGGGCGCGGTGCTGGCCATCCAGGGTGCCGCCTGGGGACTCGCAGTGGGTCTGATTCTGTTCTTTATGCTTTTTGAGGGCAAAAAGAAGGCCTCCGAGCAGGTGGCCGTCGGTGCCGCCGATGACAAGGCCAACCAGTAGTTCCATTGAGTTCTGAGTATTCAAAAACATAGATTGATTGAATCTGATTGAGAAAGGAAGTCCTCTATTATGGCACTCATGACCGGCGAACAGTACATCGAAAGCATCCGTAAGATCCCCATGGAAATCTACATGTTCGGCAAGAAGGTGGAGAATCCGGTCGACAATCCGATCCTGCGGCCCTCCCTGAACAGCGTGCGTATGACCTATGACCTGGCCCAGATGCCCGAGTATCAGGAGCTGATGACCGCCATCTCCCCCGAGACCGGCGAGCGCATCAACCGCTTCACCCATATCCACCGCTCCACCGAAGATCTGCGCAACAAGGTGAAGATGCAGCGCCTGCTGGGCCAGAAGACCGCCGCCTGCTTCCAGCGCTGCGTGGGCATGGACGCCTTCAACGCCGAGTACTCCACCACCTATGAGATCGACAAGAAGTACGGCACCAGCTATCATGAGAACTTCAAGAAGTTCATGCTCTACTGCCAGGAGAACGACCTGACCGTGGACGGCGCCATGACCGACGTCAAGGGCGACCGCTCCAAGGCCCCCCACGCCCAGGACGACCCCGACATGTTCCTGCATGTGGTGGAGCGCCGGCCCGACGGCGTGGTGGTCTGCGGCGCCAAGGCCCACCAGACCGGCATCATCAACAGCCACGAGGTCATCGTGATGCCCACCCAGTCCATGGGCCCCGACGACAAGGACTACGCCATCTCCTTCGCCGTTCCCCTGGACACCAAGGGCCTGTTCATGATCATCGGCCGCCAGAGCTGCGACACCCGCAAGCTGGAGGGCAGCGAGATGGACGTGGGCAACAGCGAGTTCGGCGGCGTGGAGGCCCTGACCGTGTTCGACCACGTGTTCGTGCCCAACGACCGCATCTTCATGAACGGCGAGACGGAGTACGCCGGCATGCTGGTGGAGCGGTTCGCCGGCTATCACCGCCAGAGCTACGGCGGCTGTAAGGTGGGCGTGGGCGACGTGCTCATCGGCGCCGCCGCCGTGGCCGCCGACTACAACGGCGCCAACAAGGCCAGCCACATCAAGGATAAGCTCATCGAGATGACCCACCTGAACGAGACCCTGTACTGCTGCGGCATCGCCTGCTCCGCCGAGGGCGCCCCCACCGAGAGCGGCAACTACATGATCGACCTGCTGCTGGCCAACGTCTGCAAGCAGAACGTGACCCGCTTCCCCTATGAGATCGTCCGTCTGGCCGAGGACATCGCCGGCGGCCTGATGGTCACCGCCCCCGGCGAGGCCGACTTCCGCGACGAGAAGCTGGGGCCCGTCATCGACAAGTACCTCAAGGGCGTGTCCACCGTCTCCACCGAGAACCGCCTGCGCATTCTGCGCCTCATTGAGAACCTGTCCCTGGGCACCGCCGCCGTCGGCTACCGCACCGAGTCCATGCACGGCGCCGGCTCTCCCCAGGCCCAGCGCATCATGATCTCCCGTCAGGGCAACCTGGCCCACAAGAAAGAGCTGGCCAAGGCCATCGCCCACATCAAGGAGTAAGCAAAAACCATATTCGAATCGCATCTGTATTCGACCGGAGGGCGGCGGCAATCCGCCGCCCTCCGGCTTTCTAAAAGGAGGCATCCGCCATGTATGAGGACATCGAGGCCGTGCTGGACGAGCACGTGCGCCCGCTCCTGCGCACCCACGGCGGTGAGATGGAGATTATCGAGGTGGAGGACGGCGTCGTCCGCTTCAAGCTCAAGGGCAAGTGCGCCGGCTGTCCGGCGGCCGACCTGACCACCGAGGAGCTGATCCAGACCGCGCTGACCGAGCACCTCCCGCACATCAAGCGGGCGGTGCTGGTGCAGGATATCAGCCCGGAGCTGCTGGACGAGGCCCGCTCCATCCTGAAGATGCGCCATGGCGGATAGACGGCAGATCGGCGTCCGCTACTGCGGCGGCTGTAATCCCCGGTATGACCGGGTGGCCTTGGTCAAGCGCATCGGCGGCTTTTTCCCGGAGGCGGAGTTCGTCACCGCCCAGGCTGGGGTGAAGTACCCGGCGGTGCTGGTGGTGTGCGGCTGCCCCTCCCGCTGTGCCAACGTCAGCGATCTGGCAGTGCCCGCCGGGCGGCTGATCTACCTCAGCGGGTGGGAGGAGCTGCTGCCGGCGAAGGAGAAGCTGGCCGAGGCCCTGAAGGGGCAGCAGGCGCGGAGCCTGACCCACGAGGAGGTGCTGGATATCCTGCCCCACCGGGAGCCCATGCTGTTCATCGACACAGTGAGCCGCCTGGTGCCCGGGGAGGAGGCGGTGGCCTCCTTCCGCGCCCGGCCGGAGCTGCCCTGCTTCGCGGGCCACTTCCCCGGAACGCCGGTGCTCCCCGGCGTCTACACCATCGAGGCCGCCGCCCAGGCGGCGGACATCCTGATGATGACCACGGAGCGCTACGCCGGAACGCTCCCCCTGTTCATGGGGGTGCGGGAGGCCACCTTCCGGCGGAAGATTCTGCCGGGGGATACGCTGGAAATCCACGTGTCCCTCCTGGAGGAGAAGGCGGAGCGGGCCATCGCCGCCTGCCGGGGGCAGGTGTTTGTGGAGGGCGTGCTGGCGGCGGATCTGGAGCTGCGGCTGGCCTTCCGGTAGCACAACAAAAAGGAGACAATGCAATGACATACGCAATCAAGGCCCCGGCCCGCTACGCACAGGGCGCGGGAGAGCTGGCCAATCTGGGCCGCAGCGCCAAAAAGCTGGGGGATAAGTTCCTTGTGATCTGCTCCGACAACAGCCGCGGGCGCTTCGGGGCCCAGGTGGAGGCCAGCCTTGCCGAGCAGGAGAAGGAAGCGGTATTCACCACCTTCCACGGCGAGGCCACCAAGGACGAGGTCTTTTCCAAGATGGACGAGTGCAGGGCCCAGGGCTGCGATGTGGTGGTGGGCATGGGCGGCGGCAAGGCCCTGGACACCGCCAAGGCCGTGGCGGAAAATCTGGGCCTGCCCTGCGTCATTATCCCCACCGTGGCCTCCAACGACGCGCCCTGCTCCGGCGTGGCCGTGCTCTACAACGACGCCGGGGTGGTTATCAAGGCCGTGCTCATGCGCCGCAACCCGGATCTGGTTCTGGTCGATACCGGCATCATCGCCAACGCCCCCAGGCGGCTCTTTGCCGCCGGCCTGGGCGACGCGCTGTCCACCTGGTTTGAGGCCCGGGCCTGCAAGAACAGCGGCGCCCGCACCATGGCCCGGGGCAACGTGTCCAACACCGGGCTGATGATGGCCCGTCTCTGCTACGACCTGCTGATGGAGAAGGGGCGGGACGCCCTGGCCGCGGTGGAGCGGCACGAGGTCACCCCCGCGCTGGAGGACGTGGTGGAGGCCACAATCTACCTCAGCGGCCTGGGCTTTGAGAACGGCGGCCTAGCCGCCGCCCACGCCGTCAACGACGGCTTTGCCCAGGAGCCCCAGGCCCACGGCATGTACCACGGCGAGAAGGTGGCCTTCGGCACCCTGGTTCAGTTGGTGCTGGAGAAGGCCCCCCAGGAGGAGCTGGAGCAGGTGCTCGCGTTCCTGCGGGACACCGGCCTGCCCCTGACCCTGGCCCAGCTCGGGGTGAAGGAGATCGTGCCAGAGACCCTGAAAAAGGTGGCGGAGGCCGCCGTGGTGCCCACTCAGTCCACCAAGAACCTGCGCGCCGATATCACCGCCCAGGAGGTCTACCACGCCATCCTGGAGGCCGACCGCATCGGCCGGGACTATCTGGCACGCTGAGCCCAATCTTAAAATCCAAAGAATAGAGGGTGTGTATCGTATGAATTGGAAGGAATATTACAAGCAGCACCTGATGAGCGCGGAGGACGCGGTCAACCACATCCAGTCGGGCAACCGGGTGGTGGTGGCCCACGCCTGCGGCGAGCCGTCCTATCTGCTGGATGTGATGGTGGCCAACGCCAAGGCCTACAAGGGTGTGGAGATCGTCCACATGGTGGCCATGGGCAAGGCCGAGTACTGCAAGCCCGAGTATGCCGGTAACTTCCGCCACAACGCCTTCTTTGTGGGCGGCACCAGCCGGGACGCCATCGCCGAGGGCCGGGGCGACTTCACCCCCAGCTTCTTCTTTGAGGTGCCCCGCCAGTTCAGCTCCACTATGCCGGTGGACGTGGCCATGGTCATGGTGACGCCTCCCGATGAGAACGGCATGTGCTCCCTGGGCGTGTCGGTGGACTACACCCTGGAGGCCGTCAAGCAGGCCAAGCTGGTCATCGCCCAGGTGAACCCCCAGATGCCCTGGACCGGCCCCTACAGCCTGGTGTCCGTCAAGGATCTGGACTGCATCGTGGAGCATGAGGCCCCCATCATTGAGCTCAAGCCCCCCAAGATCGGCGACATTGAGAAGGCCATCGGTGAGCACTGCGCCTCCCTGGTGCCCGACGGGGCCACCCTCCAGTTGGGCATCGGCGCCATCCCCGACGCCGTGCTCCTCTTCCTCAAGCACAAGAAGGACCTGGGCATCCACTCCGAGATGTTCTCCGACGGCGTGGTGGAGCTGGCCGAGGCCGGCGTCATCACCAACGCCAAAAAGACCCTCCACCCCGGCAAGTTTGAGGTGGCGTTCCTCATGGGCACCCGCCGCCTTTACGACTTCGTGGATCACAACCCCGACGTGGAGCTGCGCCCTGTGGACTATGTTAACAACCCCTTTGTCATTGCCCAGAACGAGAACATGGTGTCCATCAACTCCTGCGTACAGGTGGATCTGATGGGCCAGGTGGCCTCCGAGAGCATCGGCCCCAAGCAGATCTCCGGCGTGGGCGGCCAGGTGGACTTCGTCCGCGGCGCTTCCGCCAGCAAGGGCGGCGTGTCCATCATGGCCATGCCCTCCACCGTCAAGGGCAAAATCTCCAAGATCGTGCCGCTGCTGGATGAGGGCGCCGCCGTCACCACCAGCCGCAACGACGTGGACTACATCGTCACCGAGTACGGCGTGGCCGCGCTGAAGGGCCAGACCCTACGCCAGCGCGCCCGCAACCTCATCGAAATTGCCCACCCCGACTTCCGCGACGAGCTCAAGGCGGAGTACGAGAAGCGCTTCCACTGCAAGTATTAAGCGGCATGGGGCGGGCCTCCGGCCCGCCCCATTTGGTGCTTACGCCGCGGGATAGAAAGGAAACGAGCTATGACAAATCTGGAGAAGTATGACCGCCTGTTCCTCACCGCCTTCCGGGTCAAGCCGGAGGAGCTGCCCGGCCTCAAGTACCGGGGCATCCCCCTGTGGGACTCCCTTGGCCACATGGATCTGATGGGGGACATGGAGGAGACCTTCAAAATCAGCATCGGCACCGCCGACGTGCTGGATTTCTCCTCCTATGAGAAGGGCAAGGAGATTCTGGCCAAGTACGGCGTGGAGCTCTGAGCCGTGCTGCGTCTGGAGCGGTGGACGGAGCCGCTGGCGGAGAGCAACTGCTATCTGCTGGGGGAGGCGGGGCGCGCGGTGGTCATCGACCCCAACGATCCCAGGGGGCCGCTGGAGCGGCTGGAGGCGCTGGGGTGGACGCCGGAATGGATCCTCCTGACCCACGAGCACTGCGACCACATGGCCGGGCTGGAGGCGCTGCGAAACCGCTGGCCCGGGGTGCGGGTGGCGGCCACCACCGCGTGCAGTGCCGGCCTGGGGGACACCCGGCTCAACATGACCCGGAGGATGGAGGTCTATCTCGCCTTCCGGGGCAAGCCGGGGGTGTCCTATCCGCCCTTCGTCTGCCGGCCGGCGGATGAGACCTATGAGCACGCCTGGGAGTGCGTATGGCGGGGACACCGGCTCCGCGCCGTGGCCCTGCCCGGACACACGCCGGGGAGCGCAGGAATTTTCCTGGACGGGGACATCTTTTTCTCCGGGGACTACCTGATTCCGGGGGAGGAGGTCATCCTCCGCCTGCCCGGCGGGAGCGAGACGGACTACCGCGCCGTCACGGAGCCCATTCTCCGGGGGCTGCCCCCCGGCCTGCGCATCTGCCCCGGCCACGGGGAGCCCTATATTCTCACAGGAAAGGAGTGAAGCCGGTGTGGAGCTGAACACGCTGCTGCAATACAAGCCCTATTCCACGGCCCGGACGGAGAAGCGGGCGCTTTACGCCGGACTGCTCACCGGGCTGACCCAGTTTCACCGGGAGCGCTGCCCGGAGTACGGCCGCCTGCTGGACGCCCTGGGCTGCCCCGCCCACATGGACTGTACGGTGGAGAGCACCCCCATGCTGCCGGTGTCCCTGTTCAAGGAACTGGAGCTGCGGAGCATCCCGGAGGGAGAGGTATTCAAGACCCTCACCTCCTCTGGCACCACCGGGCAGCGGGTGTCCAGGATTTTCCTGGACGGGGCCACCTCCGCCTGCCAGCAGCAGGCCCTCTGCCAGATCATGTCCGACTTCCTGGGGGAGCGGCGGCTGCCCTTCCTGGTGTTGGACAGCAGGCAGGTTCTGCGTAACCGCGCCATGTTCTCCGCCCGGGGGGCGGGCATTCTGGGCTTTTCTATCTTCGGCACCAGGCCCTGCTATGCCCTGGACGAGCACATGGAGCTGGATCTGGACGGGGTGCGGGCCTTCCTGGAGGAGCACCAGGGGGAGACCATCTTCCTCTTCGGCTTCACCTTCATCATCTGGAAGCACGTCGTCCGCGCCCTGGAGGAGCGGGGGGAGAGGCTGGACATCCCCAACGGCATCCTGGTTCACGGCGGCGGCTGGAAGAAGCTGGCCGGCGAGGCGGTGTCCCCCGGGGAGTTCAAGGCCCGGGTGGCGGCGGCCACCGGTGTGGAGCGGGTAAGCAACTACTACGGCATGGCCGAGCAGACCGGCTGCATTTACATGGAGTGCCCCCAGGGCCACCTCCACGCCAGCCTGTGGTCGGATATCGTGGTGCGGCGGGGGCGGGACTACCGCCCCTGTGAGCCTGGGGAGGAGGGGGTGCTCCAGGTGCTCTCCCCGCTGCCCCGCTCCTATCCCGGCCACTCCCTGCTGACCGAGGATCTGGGCGTGCTGCTGGGGGAGGACGACTGCCCCTGCGGGCGCAAGGGCAAGTATTTCAAGGTGACGGGGCGGGTGCCCCGGGCCGAGGTGAGGGGGTGCAGCGATACCTATGAGGGATAACGTCACGCTTCTGGCCGGGGCGGAGCAGGTGGACGCCGCACCCTGGCCCCCCTTTGACCCCAGGGCGGTGGACTTCCTGGCGGAGCTGTCCGCCGAGGTGCTCCGCAGCCCGGACACCCGGCGGCAGGAGGCCTCCGCCGCCTTCGGCTTCTGGTGCCGCCGGGCCCGCCTGGAGGCCCTGGCCGCGCGCCACGCCTCCCCGCTGCCCCGGCTGGGCCGGGGGCTGGCCTTCCATCTGGCCCCCGCCAATGTGCCCGCCCTGTTTGCCTACACCCTGGCCATCGGCCTGCTGGCGGGGAACGCCAACGTGGTGCGCCTGTCCAGCCGGCGGGTGGAGGGGGAGGCCCCCCTGCTGGCGGCCCTCCGCCGGGTGCTGGAGCGGCCGGAGCACGCCGCCGTGCGGGCCCGCACCAGCCTGATCACCTACGGGCGGGACGATGCCGTCACGGCGGACTACTGCGCCCGCTGCGACGCCCGGATCGTGTGGGGCGGCGACGCCACGGTGGCGGCGGTGCGGGCCATGCCCATGCCCCCCCACGCCGTGGAGCTGTGCTTCCCCGACCGCTGGTCGCTGGCGGTGTTCAGCCAGCGGGCCTTCTCCGCCCTCACGCCGGAGGAGCGGGGGGCGCTGGCCCACCGGTTTTATAATGACACCTACCAGATGGATCAGAACGCCTGCTCCAGCCCCCAGTTGGTGCTGTGGCTGGAGGACGGAGGAGACCCCGCCTGCCGCGGCCGGTGGTGGGAGGCGGTGGCCGCCGAGGCGGCGGAGCGCTACCCCTTCGGCCCCTTCCAGGCGGCCCGCAAGCTGGAGCGGCTGTGCCTCTGCGCCATGACCATGGAGGAGCCCGCCGTCGCCGCCGTGGAGCGCTATCAGGGCAACCTGCTCTATGTGGCCCGGCTGGCGGGGCTGTCCGGAAGCCTGCCCTCCCTGGCCGGGGGCTTCGGGCTGTTCTTTGAGGCGGCCCTGCCCAGCCTGGAGGCGCTGCCCCCCCTGCTCCCGCCCAAGGCGCAGACCCTGGTGTGCGGCGGGCTGGAGCCGTCGGAGACGGCCGCCCTGCTGGCCCGGGCGGGGGCGCGGGGCGTGGATCGGGTGGTGCCGCTGGGGCAGGCCCTGGAGATGGATACGGTCTGGGACGGGAGGGATCTGATCGCCGCCCTGTCCCGCATCATTGGATAGGAGGAGCACATGGAACTGTTTGCGCGCTGCGACCGGGAGACGGAGCGGCTGCTGGCCGTCACCGAGGAGGGGAAACGGTACACCCTGGGGGATTTGAACGCCGCCGCGGAGCGGATTGCCGGGGCCGTGGGGGAGCACCGGCTGGTCTTTGTGCTGTGTGAGAACACCCCCGGAACCCTGCTGGGCTACCTGGGGTGCCTAAAAGCGGGAGAAGTGCCCCTGCTGCTCGACGCCCACATTGCGCCGGAGCTGCTGCGCGGCCTGCTGGAGACCTACCGCCCCGCCTTCGTCCATGTGCCCGGCGACCTCCCGGCGGAGACGGGGCGGGTGCTGGAGGGTTTTGTCCCGGCGCTGGAGGTGGAGGACAGCGTTCTGCTCCGCCGCCCCGGCGGGCAGGGGCCGGAGCTCCACCCGGAGCTGGCCCTCCTGCTCACCACCTCGGGCAGCACCGGCAGCCCCAAGCTGGTGCGCCTCAGCGGCCGGAACCTGGATGCCAACACCCGCTCCATCGTGGAGTACCTGGAGCTGGACGAGGGCCAGCGGCCCGTCACCAACCTGGCCATGAGCTACTCCTACGGCATGTCCATCGTCAACACCCACCTGCTGGCGGGGGCGGCACTGGTGCTCACCCGGCGCAGCGTGCTGGAGCGGCCCTTCTGGGAGCTGGTGGAGCGGGAGCGGGTCACCTCCCTGGCCGGGGTGCCCTACACCTACCGCATGTACCGGCGGGCGGGCCTGCTGGAGATGGAGCTGCCTGCGCTGAACACCCTGACCCAGGCGGGCGGCAAGCTGCCGGAGGCCCTTCACCTGGAGTTTGCCGACTGGGCGGCGCGGACGGGACGGCGCTTTTTTGTCATGTACGGCCAGACCGAGGCGGCCCCCCGTATGGGCTACCTGCCCGCCGAGCGGGCGGTGGAGAAGTGCGGCAGCATGGGGGTGCCGGTGCCCGGCGGTCAGTTCCGCCTGCTGGGGGAGGACGGCGCGCCCATTGACGCGCCGGACACCGTGGGCGAGCTGGTCTACCGCGGGCCAAACGTGGCCATGGGCTACGCCCGGCGGGCGGAGGAGCTGGCCCTGGGGGACGAGTGGCACGGGGAGCTCCACACCGGCGATATGGCCCGGCGGGACGGGGACGGCTTCTACTACATCGTGGGCCGCAAGAAGCGGTTCATCAAGCTCTACGGCAACCGGGTGGGCCTGGACGAGGTGGAGCGGCTGCTTGCCGTCCGTTTCCCGGACACGGGCTTTGCCTGCGTGGGGAGGGATGACCTCCTCCGGATCTTTCACGACAGCGCCGATCCCGCCATGACCGGGGCGGCGGCGGAGTATCTCAGCGAACAGATGCACTTCCCGGAGCGGGTCTTTCAGATCCGGGCCTTGGAGGCCATTCCCAAGAATGAGGCGGGCAAGACCCAGTACAGGGCGCTGGAGGAGATGCGGTAACACCGGCCGAAGTATGCTGTATATGAGTCGGGCCGCCGGGAATTCCCGGCGGCCCGGCTTGTATTTTTCAGGGAGCTGTGCTATGCTGGGACCACGGAACAAAAGAGAAGCCCGGCTCAGACGCCGGAGCCGGCCGCGAATCGCGGCCGGTCCCGCAGACTCACGCGTATTCGCTTCGCTCCGCCGAAGCGCCGCAGCGGTAGTTCAGCACACCTGCGGTGTGCTGGGGGATACCGCCGCGCCGTTCGCCATACAGCAGGTTTTGTTCCGAACCGGGAAGGGAGGGGCGGCCATGGGAATCGTCTATCAAGAGGGCCCCTCCCTGGCCCGGGACCTGGGGCTTCCCCTACGCACCCTGTATGCCGTCAGTAACCGGATTCCAGCCCACTACCACCGGGCGGAGGTTCCCAAGCGGGACGGCGGAGCGCGGGTGCTCCGGGTGCCGGACCCTGTGCTCAAGGACATCCAGCGGCGCATCGCCCGGGTGCTGCTCTCGGGCATGCCCGTGTCGCCCCATGCCACCGCCTACCGATACGGCGCGGGGGTGGTGGAGAATGCCCGGCGGCATGTGGGCCGCCCCGAGCTGCTGAAGCTGGACATTTTGCACTTTTTCGACAGTATCCGCTATATTCAGGTGAAGGAGGCGGCCTTCCCGGCGGAGATCTACGCCGAGCCGCTGCGGATTCTCCTCTCCATGCTTTGTTACGACCGGGATGTACTTCCCCAGGGCGCGCCTACCTCGCCGTGGATCGCCAATCTGGTGCTGCGCCCCTTTGACGAGAAGCTGGGGGCCTGGTCCGCCGCCGGCGAGGGACTGCTTTTGAAAACCGAGCGGGACCGGTACCTGTTCTTCTTCGAGGAGTGCCACTATGCCCACTTTGTGGAGGAGAAATTCTCCGTTCTGGACGCCATCCGGGACATCAACGTGGGGGAGGGGGTCCACCCCACCCTCTCCATCGGCGTGGGCAAGGACGCCGACAGCATCCCCGACCTCTACAAAAACGCCAAGCTCTCTCTGGAGATGGCCCTGA